>Ga0209902_100568_pt1 | contig 36079 bp, 28 predicted proteins | sample FECB27metaG_FD_188304 | JGI IMG/M metagenome (GOLD analysis project Ga0209902, IMG submission 188304) | Cyanobacterial communities from the Joint Genome Institute, California, USA - FECB-27 (SPAdes) (version 2) | ecosystem: Environmental > Aquatic > Thermal springs > Hot (42-90C) > Microbial mats...
CATCAACACCTGTTGCAGAGACCACGGCCACACTTTCTGAAAGGGAGCGGCGAAGTCGGACGAGCCCCCGACTGTTCGGGCGCGGGCCTACTGCAGAATCTTTTAAGGAACGCTTCTTGGACAAAGTACAATTTCGCTTTCATTCGGAAAGCGCGCTGTGGGCCAAGCAACAGAGCTTTAGCGCAGTTTTCTACCGCGCTCTAACGGTACCTACCTGAACCCACGATGAAAAGCGCCGCCGGCCACATTTGAGGCCGACGGCGCCTTCATTCGGGCGGAAGGGTTAACTGGTTGATGCCGGAAGCTTCGCAACCCAATCACCCAGTCGGGTCAGGTTGCCGCCGAGCTTGGCGTGGGCAAGGGGGCGGAGGTTGTCGACGAACGCGTCGGTCGCGGCGTCAGGAGCATGGCGCAGCAGCGGCTCCACCCAAGCCAGCATGAACGGCTCCAACGCCTGCTTGCCGGTCTGGAAGGTCTGTTCCTTGCCGTTGATCTTCTGAACGATCGACGGATCCTCGATGGCCCTGAGGCTGAAGGCGGCGATGCTGCTCAGCTTGCCGTCGCAGGCCGCGTAACCGTCATAGCCCGTGGCCTTCAGCAGATCGGCGGTGACGATCAGCGGCGCCGTGGCATGGAGCTGGTAGTTCAGCGCCTTGTCGGCCCGGTTCATCTCCAGCGGCAGGCTGCCGTCGGGCGAAGCCTGGCAGGCCACGAGCTCGAAGCTGCCCTTGGCCCAATCAAGCATCGCCGCATTGCCGTTGAGCCGCCCGATCGCCGCGGCGGCGAGCCCAGCCCAGGCGCGTAGGTTCGCCCGCTTGGCGTTCTTGGGCGCATCGTTGTCGAAGAACTGCTCCATCGAGCTGCCCACGTCCGAGAGCCAGGCCACCACCCGCCGGCGTTTGACCGGATCGAGCGGGCCGGCGGTCTCCGCCTGCAGCAGCGCGATCGCGAGCCCGGCATAGCGCGCCGGGATCGCCAGCTTGACGTTCAGCGTCTCGAGTTCGGTGAGGGCACCAGCCGCCGCCCATTGGTCGAGCCAGTCGAGCACACATGCACCGCGAGCGGTGTCGCCGTCCATCAGCGCGGTGTTGGCCATCTTCATCAACTCGCCGATGAACTTTTCCACCGGCTGCAGGGCGCGATCGACCTCGGCATTGGAGGCCTCGTCGATATCGGAGCGGGTCTTGCTGTCGTCGGTGTAGCGGCTGCCGAAATTGAGGGCGACCACCGGGGCAGGGACCGCCGGACAGGCAAACGGCTTGTCCTCTGCCCGTGGGGCCGCCGTCCCAAACATCAGTGTCGTCGCCGCGAGCAGGTGAAGTGCAACCCGCATCTCAGTTCTCCACTGCCATCGACGCCAGCAACCGCTGTGCCTCGGGATTGCCGAGCCCGGCCGCGTCCTTCAGCAATACCGTAGCCTGCTGGATCGACGGTTCGATGCCGATACCCATCGCATAGGCCTTGGCGAGTTCCACCATGGCGATGGCGTCGCCGCCTTCGGCCGCGCGTTTCAGCCAGGAGCTCGCATCCCTGGCCTCCGCCACCGTGGTACCGGTCGAGCGGAGGTAGAGCGCCAGCTCGCGCATCGCCACGGCATCGCCTGAGGCCGCCGCAGCGGCGTAGCGGGCCGACCAGTCGACCTGTTCCATCACCGCCGTCTGGATCGCCGGTGGTGCCTTCAGCACTTTCTCGCGGATCTTGCCGAGATCGGCGACCTGGGCATCGTCGATCATCCGCTTGAACATCGCCACCGCCTTGGGTGGGGCATAGTCCTCGCTGTCGGGGTCGGCATAGATCTTCACCAGCCGGCTCACTGCGGTGTCGTCGCCGAGCGCCACCGCCTGGTCGAACAGCTTGATGGCGGTCTTCGCCCGTTCTTCGCCGCCCATTGCCATATAGCGATCGGCGATCGCGGTGTGGCGCCAGCCGTCTTCGCCGGCGAGCCGCAGGCTGACCTGCAGCCAGTGCTCGGTTTCGCCGTCATCCTCGGTGGCAACAAACGCGCCTGCGAGCTTGATGGTGTTCTCGAAGGTGCAGTCGACGACGCTTGCCGCGCGATAGAGATAGTCGTGCCGCTGCGCCTCGTCCCTGGTGTTGGCGGCGGCAAAGATCAGCGCATCGGCGTCGCCCCGCTCTTCGATCGCCTGGTGGTATTGCGACAGCAGATCGGCGTCTGAGACACCCTGGGCCTGCATGATCGGCAGCAGCCGCAGGATCGCCTCGCCCGAACCCTGCTGTGCCGCCTCGGTCAGGTAGCCGATTGCTTCTTCGCGCTTCGCGGCATCGCTGGGGAAATAGTCGAGCAGCACCGAGCCGAGGTCGACCGCGGCGCGTGGCAAGCCGTCTTCGCGTGCCCGCTTCAGTGCTGTGATGGACTCCTCGATCACTTCAGGGGTCGGGGATACCGTCAGCCGCTGCCGCGCCAGCGCATCGACCGTCGCCGGCACCGGATCGATACGTGATTGCCAGAATGCCAGCATTTCAGGGCTGGCGCCGTTCCGGCTCAGATAGTCGACATAATACGCCACCGAGTTCGGCCGACCGTAGAGCGCATGGGTCTGCAGCTTGGCCAGTGCGATCGGGTCGGCATCGGGATCGAGCGCACCGATAGCTTCGGAATCCATGAACTCGGTCGAGTTGCCGGCCGCGTCCTCGGTGCGCTGCCAGAACCCGGCTAGCCGCATGTCGGCGCCCTTCGGTGCGCGGCAGAGATAGGCCTGCCGCAGGTCGGTCATCGGGTCGATCTTGCCGGCATTGGTCACGGCGAAGCTCAGCAGTTCGGTAGCGCGTTCGAACACCCCGGGCTCGTCGCGGTGGCGCAACAGGATGAAGGCCAGTTCCTGCGCCGAGTCCGCATCCTCGAGCGCCACGCCTTTCTCCAGCAATGCCTTGGCTTCGGCCTCGCCGGCCCAGCGGCCCTTGTCGGTCAGCACCAGTTTCGCCAGCTTCGAGAAGGCCCAGCCCGGTGGCTGCGGCATGTCGACCAGCTGGGTCAGTCGCGCCTGATAGGCCTGCTTCTTCTCGGGGATCATCTGCTCGCTTTCGAGCAGTGTCGCCAGCCGGAACAGTGCGTTGCGGCTACCCAGGTCCGAGGCCTCGGCGTAGAGCGTTTCGGCCTGGTTCTTGTCTTCGGGCACCAGCGCGCCGGCTTCATAGAGCTTGCCCAGTTCCACCTGGGCCGCCGCGACGCCGCGATCCGACGCCAGGTTCAGGTACTTCAGCAGGTTGTCGTTGTTCTTGACGATCAGCTCGCTCTCGAGGTGCAGTTGCGCCACTTTCCAGGCTGCACTCGCATCGCCAAGGTCGGCGGCCAGCCGTAGCCACTGTTCGGCGATGTTGTGGTCCTGCTTGACCACGAGCCCCTTCGAATACTCGCGGGCGATGCGCCCGATACGGTCGCAGATATCGGCATCGAGTTTGCCGACCAGCGCACCGAACGCCATGGTGACGGCGAGCTTGGGATCGAGCTCCCAGCCCGGCACCTGCTCGCCGTCGATATTCATCGAGGCAAGGCGGAGCAGGGCGTCGGCATTGCCGCCCATCGCGGCGCGCGTCAGGTAGCCGAGGCCCTTGTCCCGGTCCTTCTTCACCACCAGCCCGTCGAGATAAAGCGTCGAGAGCAGGTTGAGCGCCTTGGGAGCGAGAGCGCTGGAGCCGGCTTCGAGGCTGTCGATGACGCCGGTGTCGCGCAGCTGCGGCACCTTGCCGGCCTTTAGGTAGAGGTTGATCCGGTCGATCGCGGTGTCCGGCACCTTGGGCGCCGGCATCTTGCCGACAACAGCCAGCATCTTGTCGACCAGTTCGAAATTGCCGGTTGGATTGAGGTCCCTCAGGCGCCGCGCATCGCGTAGCACCAGCTCGGGATCGCCTTCCGGCACCGATGCCCCGTCCCAGGCCTGCCAGCGGGCCACCACGTCGGGGTCGGCCTTTTTGGCCACACAGACCTCCTGCGCCGGAATTTCCGGTGGCAGGAAGGTGACCTCTACCGGAGCCGCTGTGGCAGCGGAAATGAGACCTGAGCCGAGCAGCAGAGCGGTAGCGAGGCGGGGGACGAATGAGGGCATCGGAGCCTCCGGTTCGAGAGCGGGACTAAGTCAAAGACCAGACGGTTACTGCGCGCGGAAGAAGGCGTTCTCCACGGCGGCGGCCGTGTAGCTGCCGTTCGTGCCGGTGAAGATGATCGACACACCGCCGCGACGCTTCAGGTCGAGCCCGGCCACCGTCGCCACCGGCTTGCCGTCGGCCTGCACCTCGAAATCGAGGGTCAGCGGGGCTTTCAGCGCCACCGACTTGCCGGTGTCGCCGGCAATGGCCTCGATCGCCTTGGTCTTGGCGGCCGGCACGAACAGGTCGACGCTGGCGAGGTCGGAGAGGTTGTAGAAGTAGACCGTCGCCTTGCTGGGGTCGGAGGCCGGATCGTCCTCAAGCACCAGCGGCTCGCCTTCGACGCCCCAGGCATAGGTGTAATAGGCGCCAGGCGCGGTGGTGACCGAGCCGGAGATGTCGCCGGCGGAGACCGGAATGTCGCCCGGCTGCACATTCACATAGGCCGAGAGCCCGTCGGTGATGTTGTCGACCGTGGTGCCATTGACCACCGCGACCGCTGCACCCGGGACCAGCACACGCACAAAAGCCGAGTTCGGGTCGACCGGCGCATCGTACAGCCCGTCATCCTGCGCCATCGCAAAGGGCGTTGCGCCGAGCAGCATCAGGGTGGTCAGGGCGAGGAGTTTGGTTGAGCGCATAATGCTCTCCTTAGGTGTTGCAGAGGGAAATCGCCGCCTTCTCCGCGGAGAGGCGATCGAACTGGATCGAGACTTTCGAAAGTTCGAGACTGTCGAGAGACTCGAGCGGGATGAAGAAGCGGCCGGTGCCGCGGAAACGGTCGCCGCGGTGCACTTCGCGGGTAAAGGTGCGCCCGTCGGTGCTCTCGAAGTTGAGCACCACGTCGCGGCTGCCATTGTCGCCGGCATCGGCGAGCAACACCTGGTTCGGGGTGATCGACGTTCCCGTCAGGTCCGCCTGATACAGGCCCTTCGCCTTGTCGATGACAGGGGTATTGCCGACCGGCTGGCAGTCGTCGCGCGCCGCGGCGATCAGCTCGGTCAGCGAACCGGTGCCGAACTGCGCCAGGTTGTTGTAGATCGGGTTTTCCCAGACGAGGAATTTCGGCCGGTCGGCCTGGAATTCCCGCGAAGTGAGATACGAGGTGATGGCGCCGAACTGGTTGCCGCCGGTGATCGCCATGTTGGCGACCGGCAGGCTCGCGTACTGGGCGAGAAAGCCCGAGAAGTTCGGGACCAGCGCGTCCGAGAAGCTGGTGCCGACCAGCGCGATCTCATCACTGGTGGCGCCTTCCGCCTCGCCGCCGCTATCGCCGAAGATGTCGAGGCTGGCATCGGCGCTGGCGACCTCCACAGTCTCGTAGGAGGTGCTGATGACCGGCGGCAGGCTGAGCACGCAGAAGGCCTGCAGCGTGCGGCGCATGCCCGACACCGCCAGCTCGGCGCCGGTTGCCTTGGTCTCATAGGTGACCGGCGTCACATCGGCATAGGCCGGCAGCTGCTTGATCATCCCGCCGATCGTCTGTGCCGCCGTTTCGGCGCCCCGCGAGGTCCAGTGGAAATCGGAGCGGAAGAACGGCGGATCGCCGCCATTGTCGGTGCGCAGCGCCGACAGCAGGTCGACGGCGATCACCCCCTTGGCGTTGAGCCGCGCCACCTGGTCTTCGTAGACCGAGACCGCGACATCCTCGTCGAAGCCGAAGAGCTTGGCTTCGTCGGGCAGGAAGGTCGGCAGCGTCACGCTCTTGGTGGGGATCGGCACATAGAGCATCGTGGTACCGCGCGCCTTCAGCGCCTCGGCCAACTTGCCCATCTGCTCCACAGTGTCGTCGGTGAACGGATGCTGCATGCGCAGGTCGGCGAAGATGCGAAAGAAGAACCCGTCACGCCCTTCCACCGACGGCAGGGTCGGATTGTCTTCGAGATGCTTGCAGCCGAAAGCCGAGTTGGCGGCGAGCGCCGGGCTGACTGACAGGGCGGCAGCCAAGGCCGCACCAAGCAGCAATGTGTTGTTCTTCATGGGGTCGTCTCCGTGGAGGCGGTGAGCTGGGGTTCGAGCGTGCGGAGCAGGTTCTCCGCCATCGTCCGGATGTTGAGGGTGTCGGACGCAGCCGCGACCTTGAGGTAGTCCTTGGCCTCCTCGATCTCGGCCGTCTGAGGCGTGCCCGAGAGCAAGGCGAAGGCGAGGTCGAGCGCCGCCTTGGCGTCCCCGCCCTTGGCCGCGGCAACCAGCAACGCGTCGGCGCGGGTCGGATCGAGCCCGAACGGCTTGCCGGTGCGGTACATGCCGATCAGCCCGTCGCGTGCTGTGGCATTGCCGTCGGCTGCCAACTTCTCGAGCAGTTCCTGCGACGACGTGAGGTTCTTCGGCTGGTCGAGGAACACGTCGGCGTTGAGCAGCCGGATCAGCGGGCGGACCGCCGAGGTGCGGCCATTCTCAGCGGCGCGCCGGTAGTAGCGCGCCGCCGCGTCGAGCGTCGCCGGATCGTTGTCGGCCTCGATGCGCTTGGCGAGATGCAGTTGCGCCAGGTCGTCACCGGAATCCGCCAGGGCCTGCATGTCCTTGTAGCTGACCTCCTTGCCGGCAATCATCCGGTTACGGATCTGCTTCATCGGATCGATCGGCTTGGCGACGCGCTGGCCACCATGACCGGGCTTGCACTTGCCCGGCACCATCGGGCGGGCGCGCTCCGAGCTGCTCGACAGCGATTCCGGTACCCGCACCATGCAGGTGGCAGCGCTGGCCGGAGCAGAGATCGCGAGCGTCCCGATGATGAGAGCCGCGAGGGAGGCCGAGCGGATCATTCGGTCGCCTCCTTCGCCGGTGCCGCGTCCCAGAGCTTGGTCTGGCCGAGGTAGCGCACCGGGAACTCCCAGATCACCATTTCGGGCGGGGTGTCGCGCAGCGTTTCGCTCTGCAGGAAGGCGCGCATCGGCGCCACCGGCCCCTTGCCTTCTTCAGCGAGGTTGAGCACGTCGGCGCCGAGCGAGACCTTGAGGCTTTCGCCAAAACTCCACTGCGGATTGGCGCTGTAGCTGGTGCCGGTGAGGACGAACGGAATGGAGGAGGGCCCGAAGATGTCGGTGCTCGAGGCTGCAGGGGGCGCAGACGCCTCGCGCGGCACGACAGTCTCCGGACCCAGACCGACGAGAGGTGCCAACCCGCCGGTAACAATGAATTTCGAGAGGTCGCCTTCGCGCTCTACCGGAGCGGCGTCGGCGATGCTGTAGGGGGTGTCACGCTGGCCCAGCGCTGCGCCGACAGCGTCGGCTACCACCTCGGCGCCGAGCGGCGTCCAGTGCGTATCGGTGGTGAGGAACAGCGGCCCCTTTGCCTTGGCCGCCTCGAGCGGAGCCCGGGTCTCGATGTTCCTGATCCCGGCATTGTCGAGCACGGTGCGGAAATCCTCGTAGAGGCGCTCGAGGTCGGTGGGGATTGCCGGATAGCTCACATGCTCGCGGTAGATATCGGCCTTGGCCGGCAGCGGCACGACGACCAGCTCGATGCCCTTGGCCGCGAGCAGGTCACGAACTTCCACGACGCCGCGAGCCGCTTCGGCGAGATCGGGCGTCCGCTTCAGCGTCGCTTCGAACTCTTCCTTGGAGAACAGCCAGCCATCGTCGCCGACCACCACTCCAGGGCGGCCTTCGCGGAAGGCGAGGTAGCGGGCCGCCCCCATCACATCGATCGAGGGCAGCCGGTGCGGCATGATCTTCTTGTAGTAGGTGTCGATCTGGATCGCAGCTTCGCCGTTCAGGTACTCGGCCGCCGATTTCGGCATCTCGGCGATGTCGCGTCCGAGCCCGGTGACGAACTCGTAGTTGGCGACCACCGCGTAGCCGAGGAACAGCACGGGCAGGGCGAAGGCGGGCGCAGCCGCAGCCCACGAGGATTTGGCGCTGACGTTGGAGTCGAGTGTCATTTCCGGCCTCAGAACTGGAAGTAGAGGAAGGGCGAGTAGGTCTGCTCGGCGAGCCGCATCAGGCAGAAGATGGCGAGCGCGCTGAGGGCGCCGGCCTTGACCAGGCTGGTCGCAGCGGCCGTCGCCGTACCGTCGGCATTGACGGTGATCTGCGGCTCCCACAGGTGCCGCATCTTCGGCTCGGCAATGGTGATGGCGATTGCGATGGCCAGCATGGTCATTGCCTCGCGGCTCACCATCCAGGCCACTTCCGGCCGGATGCCGATGCCGTTGAAGCCGAACATGCCGGCATACATCTGGAATGCCTGGCCGACATCGGGGGCGCGGAACATCACCCAACCCAGCACCACGGCGACGAAGCAGAGCGGCAGGCTCCACCAGTAGTTCTGCGCCGTCTTGTCGTAGCCGGTGAGCCGCTCGACGACGAGAATGCCGCCGTGCCAGACGCCCCACAGGATGAAGGTGAAGGCCGCGCCATGCCACAGCCCGCCCAGCAGCATCACCAGGAAGAGGTTGATGTAGGTGCGGACCGTGCCCTTACGATTGCCGCCCAGCGAGATGTAGAGGTAGGTGCGCAGCCAGGTGCTGAGCGAGATATGCCAGCGCCGCCAGAACTCGGTGATCGAGCGGCTGATATAGGGCATGTTGAAGTTCTCGGCGAAGCGGAAGCCGATCATCAGCGCCAGCCCGATCGCCATCGCCGAATAGCCGGCGAAATCGAAGTAGAGCTGCATCGAATAGGCGAGCGCCCCCAGCCAGGACTCGACCACCGTCGGGTTCGGGGCTGAGAACATCGCGTCGGCGAGCGGCGCCACCGGGTCGGCGATCAGCACCTTCATGGAGAGGCCGATCAGGAAGCGCTGCCAGCCGGCGTTGAACAGTTCCCAGCTGTGCTCGCGGTGCTCGAACTGCGGCGCCAGATCCTTGTAGCGCAGGATCGGCCCGGCCACGAGCTGCGGGAACAGCGCGAGGAAGGCGGCGAAGTCGATGATGTTGCGCGAGACCTTGGCGTCGCCGCGATAGACGTCGACCAGGTAGCTGATCGAGTGGAAGACGTAGAACGAGATGCCGATCGGCAGCAGCAGCTGCCAGTGGATGCCGAGCGCATCCGGTGTGGTGCCCCACAGCTCGGCAAAGCTGTCGACGAAGAAGTTGAGATACTTGAACACCCCGAGGACCAGGAGGTGCCCGGTGACGCCGATGGCGACGAACAGTTTGGCCCTGGGGGTGCCCTGGTACTTCTCGACGAGGATCGAGAACACGTAGGCCCACAGCGTGTTGGCGCAGAGCAGCATCAGGAAGTCGAAGCGCCACCAGCCGTAGAACAGGTAGGATTCGATCAGCAGCGTCAGGTTCCGCCACTTCGGCGGCGTCAGGTAGTACGCCACGATGAAGATCGGCAGGAACAGGAACAGGAACGTCTCGGACGAAAAGACCATCAGGCATCCCCCTCGAAGGTACAGCTTGTGGGGCGCAGGGCGCCGGTGGGTGTGAGCTTGGCGCCGGCCTTGAGCTGCAGGCCGTCGATGATGGTCGGCGTGCTGTCGGTGGCGCTGAGATTGAAGAAGCGATCGGTGAACTGCACCAGTTCGCCATCGAGCAGGCGCGGCGCCTGGCCGGTGAAATCGTTCATGGCGAATTGCAACCGCGCCGTAGTCGAGCCCTTGATGCCGACCCGGTTGCCGTCGAGCTCGTTCGAGGCGATCTCGATCACCCCGTAATCGGGCTGATGCGTTACGCTGATCCCCGCATTGCCGTTGTCGATCAGCCGGTTGGCGCTGACCTTGAGGCCGGCGCTGTCGCGCACCGCAAGACCCGACTGGGCATTCTGCAGCAACAGGTTGTCGGTGACGTCGATGCAATCGGCCGAAGCGACGGAGACGCCGGAGCGCTTGCTGCCGGCGATCAGGTTGCCGTCGATCCTGAGATTTGCCGCCCCGGCATCGGCGAAGATGCCATTGAGCCCGGCAGCGATGACGATGTTGCCGGCGAGCTCGACCGAGCTGGCCCCGCCGGTGACCTTGATGCCATGCGCTGCCGAGCCGGCCAGCACGACGTTGCCGCGGGCCGAGATGTCCTTGCCGCCGCTGAGCAGTAGCGCTGGTCCGCTCGAAGCGCCGAACACGTTGCCGTCGACGAGCGCTTCATCGGCATCGACCAGGGCCAGCGAGCCGACATTGTCGAACCGGCTGTCGCGCACCAGCGACGGGGAGGGCTTGGCGTAGAAGCCGCCCTCGAGAATGGTCACCCCGGTCAGCGGCGGGAACAGCCCATAGCCGAGGTCGGTAAAGGTCATCCGCTCCAGTCGGGCGCTGCCCGACAGGGCGACCACGACGAACGGGTTGAAATCCTTGAGACGCGGGTTCGGCTCGCCGGTCCCGGCGATCCCGGCGCCGTCGCCGACGAGATTGCCCGACGCGAGGAGAAAGGCTCCGCTGGAGCGGTCGAGCAGCAACGTCTCGCCGGGCTGCAGCGCCAGCGTGGCGCCGTTCCACACCGCAATAGGCAGATGCGCGACATAGCCGGCATCTGTCTTGTCGAGCACGCCGTTCAGCTTGGCGGCGCTCACCGCCTCATAGAGCTGCGCGAGGCTGGCGACCCCGGCTTCGACCAGCAGCACTTCCGGCCGTGCCTGCGCCTGGCGCAGCGCCACGTGGTAGTTGGCGCCGGCCTGCAGCGCCAACTGGCTCAGCACCAGGTCGATCGACACGACGCTGACCTGCGCCCCGCCGAGTTCCAGCGCCTTGGCGGGTTTCGGCGTGGCGGCCTGGTAGCCGAAACCGAGAGGCGCGGCCGCCGACTGGAGGTCGGTGGCCGGCCGGCCGGCCTCGACCATCGCCGCGAGGGCGGCGACGGTCTTTTCATAGGCGAGGGTCCGCGCGTAGTCGGCCCCCGTGGCGGCCCAAGGGAGAGAGCATGCCGCGGCGGCAAGACCTGCGCAGACCCACGCCTTACGCATGTTCGCGGCTCCCATCGGCCACCGCTGCCAGTTCAAGCAGCGGCGTAAGATGCGTCAGGGGACCGTCCACATGGCAGGCGACCTCGATGACCTGCATCGGGCCTGTACCGTCATTGATCACCTCGGCGGTCTGCTCCGGTCCGATTTCGAAGGTGGCGCCGGCGCGGATCTCGCGACGGCGGCTGCCCATCTGCAGCATGCCGCCGCCCGAGGCGACGACCATCAGCCGCCGGAATTCCGAGCCGCTCTCCACCGGCAGCGTTGCGCCGGGATTCACGGTGAGGTGGCGCAGCATATACCCGGCACCCGAGGCGAGCTTGCCCTGCTTGCCCCAGTCGGTGGCACCGAACGAATGGTCCTCGGCTTCGCGGCGGCTCTGCGCCTTGAGCTGTTCGACCACTTTCTTGACGTCCTGCGACTGCTCCCGGGTCGTCACCAGCAAGGCGTCATGCGTGTCGACGACGACGAGGTTGTCGACGCCGACTACCGCCACCAGGCGGTCGGAGCCGCGGACATAGCTGCCGGTCGAGTTGACCATCATCACGTCGCCGCTGACGACGTTGTTGGCCTCCGACTTCTTGCCAATGGTGTGGAATGCCGCCCAGGCGCCCACATCGTCCCATTCGACATCGGCCGGGGCCAGGGCCACGCTCTTCGACTTCTCGAACACCGCGCGCTCGGTGGGCAGGCTCTCGGCCGAGCCGAAGCTCGCTTCCTCGAGCATCAGCGCGCCGTCTTCGTTCGTGGCATTGGCAAGCGAGGCGCTTACCGCCCCGAAGGTGACCGGGTCGAACCGGCGATATTCCTCGATCACCGTATCGGCGCGCATCAGCGAGATGCCCGAGGCCCAGTAGGCAAGGCCGGTTTCGATCAGCGACTGCGCGGTCTGCGCGTTCGGCTTCTCGATGAACTTTTCGGCGCGATGCACGCCGCGATAGTTGGAGAACTCGCCACCATCAATGATGTAGCCGTAACCGGTCTCGTTGTAGCGCGGCTTGATGCCGAACGTGACGATCAGCCCGTCCGCCGCCGCCTTGTGCGACTCCCGGATGCGGGCGTTGAGGTCGCCTTCGATCACGTGGTCGGAGGGGCAGATCAGCATCACCGCATCTGGGTCGGTACGGGCGATCAGCAGTGCCGCCGACAGCACCGCTGGCCCCGTATTGCGCGCCACCGGCTCGGCGATGATCCGCGCGTTGCGCTGTACATCGCGAAGCTGGCGGCGGACCGTGCTGAGGTGCCCGCCGGCAACCGACACCACGGGATCGTGGAACAGTTCGCCCCGGTGCCGCTGCACGGTGGTTTGGAAGAAGGTGATCGAGCCCTCGTGGTCGATCGGCTGGAACTGTTTCGGTTGCTGGCTGCGGGACAACGGCCAAAGCCGCGTACCCACGCCTCCGCAAAGCACGACTGGATGGATGGCGTTCATCTTAGTGGCCCTCGTTCGCCGGTCCGTTGAAGGAGAAGAACCGCCCCACCGCCGCCAGCGGGTCGGATTTGATCAGCACGTCGACCGGCGACCCCACCGTGCTCTGGTCGAGCGCAGTGGCCGGTACGAGCGTCACCGGGATGGCGGTGCCGTCAGTGGCGCTCCGCAGCAGTCCCGGCAGTTCCTTGGCATCGAGCGAGGCGGTGGTGACCGCGCCGTTCGGCATATGCACCTCGGCATGGGCGCCCGAGGCGAGTGCCCTGAGCCCATTGCCGTCGACCTTGGATGAGATCACCACCGGCGCCTCCTTGGGCGCGACGGTCATCACCGTGTCGCCGGCCAGCAACGTGGCGCCGCCCTGGGCAGCGCCCGGCGCAACCACGCAGTCGCATGGCATCGACACGGCCAGCACCTCGCCTGAGGTGGTGCGGATGGCGAAGGCGATCTCACCCTTGGTCGCCGCCGGATTGACGAAATCCAGCTGCCCCGGGCTGATCGCCCTCAGGTCCATGCCGTCGAGCGTGATGGTGGAAAGTCCGGTCACCGGCAGCACGAACAGCCGCTCGTAGAGCTTCACCCCGACGAACCCGACCAGCAGCAGCCCCAGCCCGGCAAAGGCGCCCCAGCGGATCCCGGTCATGATCCCTTGCGTTGCTGAGCGTTGCGCCTTGGGCAGCTCGGACTTCACCTTCTCCGGCTTGTCCTGGGTGCGGATCAGCCCGTCGACGCCGATCAACTCGCCGCCGACGAAGGAATTGAGGATGTAGCGCAACTGCGGCAGGTGCGGCCCGGTCGGCTCGAGAAAGCGGAGCGTGACCGTTCCCGATTCCGGCGCTCCAGCGCCGATCGCCGCGTCAACCGGCAGGCTGATGGCGTAGCCGGGGAAGTTGAACACCAGCGTCACCAGTTGCACCCGGCCATGCAGTTGCGGGTCGATCAGTCCGGTGGCTTCCGCCCCGACGATGCTGAGCGCATGGCCCTGGAACGAGCGGCCGTTGATGACGACGTTGAACGGCAGCCGGATGACCGGGTGCTCGCCGTGCACGGCGGGTTCCGCCGCTGCTGGGGCAGGGGAGGCGCTTCTGCTGGTTTTTGGTTTTTCGAGTTCTGCATGCGCTTCGGTCATTGCTGGTGAGCCCTCAGTTGGCATGGATCGGGAAGGGGCTGAGGAGCCCCGTGACGAAGATCACTCCCGCGACGAGCAGGCCCAGGGCGAGCACGTGCATGTAGCTGGAGCTGATGGAGCGGACCCGCCCTTCGGCGCCGCCGCTGTTACTGACGCTGGTCGCCGACTGGCGGGTCCAGCGCTGGCGGTCGAGGCGGAACATGACCGAGGTCTTGATCGCGGCGCCGAACAGCTGGCCGAAATAGAGCAGGAAGGGATAGGTGATCGGGAACGGGCCGCCGAAGCTGGCGAGCAACCAGCAATAGGCGTAGCGGGTTGCCATCACCCAGGCGATGTAGGCCACCGCGATCAGCGGATCGACGAACACCGAGAACAGCACGATCCCCACCGGCGCGGTCAGCGTCGTCCACATCGAGATGCGCTGGTCGAGGATCGACCACCAGGCAAACGGCCCGATTTTGGTGGGCGACAGCGCCAGGGCGCGGCCGTTGGTGCGCAGCATGTTGCCGAACCAGCGGCGCATCAGCGTGATGGCGCTCTCGACGAAGCCGGGCTTGGGTTGGGTTTCCATCGAAACGCAGGCGACGTCCGGCAGGTAGGCCATTTCGTAGCCGTTCTTCAGCAGCCAGAACCAGGTCGACTTGTCGTCGCCGGTGAGGAACTTCACTCGGCCGAGCCGCCAGTGGTCGATGTAGTCCTGCTCGACCGAGGCGATGAACTCGGGGTTGGTGGCGAGGTCGGCGCGGAACACCGACATGCGGCCGGTGAGGGTCAGCACCCGCCCGCCCAGCGCCACGGCCGACATCATCATCTGGCGCTGCGTGAAGCGCAGCTTGAACCAGTCGCGGAACAGCGGGGCATCGTCGATCTCGGCGCGTTCGTGCGTGGTGAGCGCCCCGACCTTGCCATTGGCAAAGAACGGCGCAGCGCGTTCGACGATGTCTTCAGGGATCTGGGTGTCGCCGTCGATCAGCAGCACCACGTCATCCGCGCTCGGGTAGCGGCGGGCGATCGAGCGGAGCGAGGTGGCGAGAGCATCGCGCTTGCCAGTGCCATCGATGCGGTCGATCACCACTTCGACGGTGTTGATGCCATCGAGCACCTGGGCGGCGACGGCGCGGATCAGCCGCTCGTCGGCGAGATCGACCACCGAGGCGACGACGGTCGAGCCGCCGGGAGAACGGCGGGCCGCCTCGAAGACCGAGCGGTAGACCCGCGAGGTGATCGCCGCTTCGATCTTGTAGCTGGTGGCGAGGAAGAAGGCGTGCGCCGGGCGTTTGGTGGCGTAGAGCGCCTCGGCGGCAGCGCGCCGCCGAGGATAGGCGTAACGGATATAGAGATGCGCACGGGCGAAGTTCACGAACGCCCAGCCGTAGCGCCAGAGCCCGATCACCCCCAGGGTGAGGAACACTCCGGCGCCACCCGAGAAGGCGGAAGCCGGTACGGTGCTGGCGATCGCCGCGGCCGAGAGGACGTAGATGGTGTGCGCGAGCAGGTTCATGGCTTACCAGCAGATGCCTTCGTAGGTGCCGTTGGAGCGGAGCGAGGCGTTGATCCGTGTCAGGTCGACCAGCGAGCGGTATTCCGACACCGAGTTGAGCGGCGCGATGGTCTCCTCGTAGCGGTTGCCGACAAGGATCAGGTCGGACGCCGAGATCAGGTCCTCGATCTTGCCGACCAGCCTCGAGGGTAGGTCCGGCACCACGTCATTGCCGCGCCCCATGGCGCTGACTCCGCCGGCGACCGCCTGCGACACGTAGGGGTCATAGACGCGCAACTCGATGCCCTTTGAGATCAGCCGGCTGGCGAGCTCCGCCAGCGGGCTTTCGCGCAAGTCGTCGGTACCCGGCTTGAAGGCGATGCCGACAAGGCCGACTGCCTTGGCGCCGGAATTGGCGACCATCTTCTCCGCCCGATCGATCTGCGCCGCATTGGCGACCAGCACCGAGTCGAGCAGGGGCGAGGGGACGCCTTTCTTGGCGGCGAGGTGCTGCAGTGCCCGGACGTCCTTGGGCAGGCACGAACCGCCGAAAGCGAAGCCCGGCTTCATGAAGTAGGGCGAGATGTTCACCTTGGTGTCGGCGCAGATGAGCTTCATCACCTGCTGACCATCGACACCCGAGGCCTTGGCGATGTTGCCGATCTCGTTGGCGAAGGTCACCTTCACGGCGCGCCACGAGTTCGACGCGTACTTGACTGCTTCCGCGGTCTTCAGCGTGACCACGTGCGAGGGCACGGGCATCTGGGCGTTGATATCCCTGAGGATCTGCGCCGTGCGGTCTTCGAGGGCGCCGAAGACGATGAGGCCGGGATCGTAATAGTCGGCGATCGCGGTGCTCTCGCGGAGGAACTCGGGGTAGTAGCCGACGCCGAAATCCTGGCCGGCGATCATGCCGCTGGCCTCTTCGAGCACCGGGATGCAGGTCTCGTCCATGGTGCCCGGGACGATCGTCGAGCGGATGATCACCGAGTGGAAGCTCTGCTTGTGCTGGATTGCCTGGCCGATATCGGCACAGACGCCCTTCACGTATTTCAGCCCGACAGCGCCAGTCTCGTCACTCGGGGTGCCGACACAGACGAAGCTGGCATCGGTATCGAGCACCGCCTGTTGGCCGTCGGTGGTGGCGCGCAGCCGGCCCGAGGCCACGGCGCGGGCAATGATTTCGTCGAGCCCGTTCTCGACGATCGGCGAGAGGCCGGCGTTGACGGCGCTCACCTTGGCGGGGTCGAGATCGACCGCCACCACCTCGTGGCCATCATCCGCCAGACACGCTGCGGAGACGACCCCGACATACCCGATCCCAAAGACGCTTATTTTCGCCACGACGGTCCTCTTTCAGAAGTGTGAGCAATATTGTTCTCGCCCGAGGGCAAGTTGTTGACTGGCGACTGAGTACAGAACGACGAGCTAAGTGCTCGCTGGCCCCGTTACGCTAAGTGACATCAGACGTACTCTCCACCGCTGGAGTGATCGTTGCTGGCGCTTAGTATTGGCATCCTTGCCGGTTGATGGCCGTTGTTCGCCATCTCATGCCTGAAAGCCTGTTCGTTGGGCCCCAAGCTGAGAAGCAACCCGGACTCATACGAGCCATGCAACCGGCGCATGACGTACGACCGTCATTATCCTCGAGCGTTTCGGTCGGCTTGGCACCAAATCGTACGCGGCCTGCGGCATTCCGACAGTTGGGCGCCGGTTTCATCCGTGCTCGAAGCATGGTCGCTTTGCGGCGAAACCGTGCCTCGTCCCGACGCTCACGGCCGCGTGATTACTTTTTGGGCATTTTTTGCCCATTCGGCACCGGATGACGATGCGATGACAGCGATGCCGTTTCGCTCCGCAACCCTCGCGCAATGACTCTCGATCCGGCGGAAAATCCAAGCAGATCGGCCCTGTCGACGCTTTTGTTCGGAGCTTTATCTAATCGTCGTATGATTTCGGCGAGGATTCGTTAGGTCTTTATGCGCACCTCGCGCGTGGAACGGGAGTGCGCACCGCTGGTCGCGCTTTTGCCGTCGTTAAGCGAAAGGATTTGCATCGGGCCGAGTCGAAGACGGTCTCTTCGGTTCGGAGTCGGAGAGGTGCCTCTTCAGCTCGAATGCGTGGCGCTGGCAACGCCCACGCGAATGGGTGACAAAATGCGGGTCTTCATAATTGACATCAACCGGAAGCAGCCGGCCACTGGTCCTCGTCGTCGAGGACGAACCCATGATCATGTTGGGGGCAGTGCAATTGTTCGAGGCGGCGGGGTTTGAGGCCCTGGTCGCCTTCAGCTCCGACGAGGCGGTAGCGCATCTCGAAAGCCGCTCGGGGATCGTCGTAGCCTTCATCGAGTATGACGTGCCGGGCAGTATCGACGGCGCCCAGTTGGCGGAAACCGTCCGCAACCGCTGGCCGACCATCGAGATCATCGTCGTGTCGCGGCCGCGCCCCGGCGAAACGCCGGACCTGCCGCTGGGGGCGCGCTACTTCGAGAAGCCGTACACCCACGCCGAGATCGAGCGCGCGCTCGATCAACTGGGTCTGACCGGGACGGTGCCGCGCGCCCGGACCAATCTGCCGCCCCGCGGTTGATTGATTGATCGCGAGCGGCAACGATCACGTAACGGCGGCGGTCGCGTAAGGGCTTGTGCGGCGGCGCCGTTGCGGACAAGACTTTGCTGGTTCGCATCCAGCCATGAGGGTGGCCAATGCACCGGGGCCTGTTGGCAGTCGCAATGCTGGCTGTATTCGCGTCGACCTCGGCCGGCCTGGCCGGCACGCTCGACGATGTCCGTGGCCGCGACAGGCTGGTCTGCGGCGTCAGCGAAGGGCTCGGAGGGTTTTCCGAACAGGACGGGGCAGGGACCTGGCAGGGGTTCGACGTCGACTTCTGCCGGGCCGTCGCAGCAGCGGTGCTCGGTGACTCGGGCAAGGTCGATTACGTGCCGCTCTCCGCCGAAGCGCGCTTCGCCGCGCTGAGCGACGGCACGATCGACTTGCTGTCGCGCAACAGCACCTGGACCATGTCTCGGGATCTCGGCCTCGGGCTGGATTTTCCAGGCACGAGCTATTTCGACGGGCAGGGCTTCATGATCCCCGCCATCTTCGGCGCCATCAGCCCGCTCGAGCTCGACGGCGCCAGTATTTGTGTGGTGCGCGGCACCACCACAGAAGCCAATGCGGCGGCTTATTTCGAGAAGGCCGGCCTGACCGTCTCCTTCCTCAGCTTCGAAGAGCGCGACGAGGCTCGTGCCGCCTATGCCGACGCCAGATGTGACGCCTACACCGCCGACCGCTCGGCCCTTGCTGCCGAGCGCGCCGCGCTGCCGACCCCGGACGACCACGTGATCTTGAAGGATGTGATCTCCAAGGAGCCACTCGGCCCGGTGGTGCGCGACAGCGACCCACAATGGACAACCCTCATTCGCTGGACCCTGTTCGCCCTGATCGATGCCGAAGAGCAGGGCCTCGACGCCGCCTCGATGGCCGGCGCCGGCGCCAACCGGGCAAAGGCGATGGGAGCTCCGGCGGTAAAGGCGTTGGGACTATCCGACGATTGGCTGGTCAGGGTGCTCGCCGATGTCGGCAATTATGGTGAGATCTTCGCACGCAACCTCGGCGAGGAGACGCCGATGCAGTTGAGCCGTGGCGTCAACGCCCTCTGGACCCAAGGCGGGATCCTCTATGCACCGCCCATGCCCTGAGCCGATCCGCCAGTTCGTTATCGCGCTGCTGGCGCTCATTCTTGTTGCGCCGGCCGTGGCGCAGGATCGCGTCGACCTGTCGCCGCGCGACCTGGCGGTGGTGCGCATCAACATCATCGACCTGCTGGCCAACGAGCCGCGGCTGCCACTGCCGATCAAGCAGCGACGCGACGTACTGCGCACGTATTATGAAGAGCAGAGCGGCGACCTGCTCTGGTTCAACAGCGCCCGCGCCGGCGTCATGGTCTCGCGGCTGACCAACGCCACCGATGATGGACTCAACCCCGACGACTACCCGGGCCAGCAGCTCGCGAGCCTCTTGGCCGCCGCGGGCGACACCGACAAGCGCAGCCTCGCCATCATCGAACTCTATTTCTCGGCGGCTTTCCTCGAATATGCGTCGGATCTGAAGGTTGGCCGGTTCCTCCCCAACAAGATCGACCCCAACTTCTTTCTCACCCCGCGCAGCATCGATGAGGCCGCCGCGCTGGCGGGCGTCGCCAAGGCGGCCGATGTCGAAACGGTGCTGCACGCCTGGGAGCCGCAGAACGCTGAGTATCAGGCCCTACGCAAGGCGCTCGACGACTATCACGCGCTGGCCGTGCTTGGTGGCTGGGGCACCGTGCCGCTTGGTGAGACGCTGAAGCCGGGGATGACCGATCCGCGTATCCCGGCGCTCCGCGCCCGCCTCGCCGTCACCGACGGCGCCGCGGCCACCGCGCCGGGTGAGCCCGAGTTCTATGACGAGGCGCTGGCTGGGGCAGTGAAGCACTTTCAGGCGCGCCACGGCCTCGATGTCGACGGCGTCTTCGGACCTGCTTCACTGGTCGCCATGAACGTGCCGATCGAGGATCGCATCGAATCGATCGACTTTGCCATGGAGCGCTGGCGCTGGATGCCGGACGACCTCGGCCGGCAATACATCATCGTCAACATCGCCGGCTTCGAGCTGCGCCGCATCGCTGACGGCGAGATCAAGGAGAAGATGGCGGTGGTGGTGGGCAAGCCCTATAGCCGCACGCCGGTGTTCAGCGACGCCATTCGCTATCTCGAGTTCAACCCGTATTGGAACGTGCCGGCGGGCCTCGCCGCCAAGGAGGAACTGCCCAAGCTGCAGAGCAACCCGGCAGCCGTCGCCGCCGCCGGCTTCGAGGCGGTGCGCGGCAAGGACGTCTACGACGTCCGGCAGGTCGATTGGGCTCAGGTGACGCCGAGCCGCTTCCCGTTCCAGCTGCGCCAGAAACCGGGCACCAACAACGCCCTGGGCCGGGTGAAGTTCATGTTCCCCAATGCCCATGACGTCTACCTGCACGATACCCCGTCACGGAGCCTCTTCGGCCGCGCCGAGCGCGCCTTCAGCCACGGCTGCATCCGCCTGTCGCGGCCGCTGGAGTTAGCCGATCAGGTGCTGGCGGCCGGCGGTGTCGACGGCTGGTCGGACCAGCGCATCGATTCGGTGGTGGCATCGCTGAAGAACACCGTGGTGAACCTCAAGACGCCGCTTCCGGTGCACATCACCTACCTGACCGCCTGGGTCGAGGCCGACGGCGTCCACTTCAGCTCGGATATCTACGGCCACGATGAAAAGCTGCTCGCCGCGCTGGACGGCAAGTCGCTGGCCTGGTGAACAACGCCAAAAGCGCGGGCCGGAGGCCTGCGCTGATCATCTCAAATCTGAAGGGAAGATTGGCTCCGCGGCTTGGACTCGAACCAAGGACCATTCGATTAACAGTCGAATGCTCTACCAACTGAGCTACCGCGGAACACGTGCCCTCTTGCGAAGGCAGCGCCCGTGTAGCGGTTTTGATTTCCTTTGCCAAGCCCGAATTTCCGATCTCCGAAACTCAGGCCTGAGGGGACCCGGCTGAGGCTGCCCGCTGCTGCAGATTGGCCAGATCTTCCGGGGTGTTGACGTTGGCAAACGGGTCGCCGGCGGCGCCCTGTGGCCACTCGAAGATGAGGCCTCCGGCGGCTGCCGACAGTGATTTCAGGCTGCGGGGTGCGATTCCAGCCCGCACCCGATCGGGCAGGTCGCGGAATCGCGCCACCCGCCAGATCGCGTTGGTGGGGTAGGGCTGCCCGCCATAGGCTGCAATCGCCGCGGGAGCTTCGCCTAGCCGGTCGACAAGCCGTGCGACGAAGTCGGCGGGCAGGAACGGCGTGTCCACGGCAACGCTGACCAGCAGTTCTGGCGGCGTGGTGAGCGTATTGATATGGGCGATCGCGCCCGCGAACCCCGCCAGTGGCCCGGCATAGTCGCCATCGAGGTCAGGCACCGGGGTCATGCCGGCTGCAAGGTGCAGTGCCTCCGGCTCGATTCGCCCGTTCGCCACCAACAGCGGTGAGCAGGCATCGAGCCGCTCCGCCACGCGTTCGAGCAGGCGCACCCCGCCAATCGCCAGTTCGGACTTGATCACTCCACCCAGCCGTTCGCCACGCCCTCCGGCGAGGATCAGGGCGGCGATCGAGTGTTGATTCTGTGCCATAGCAGAGCGCTCTACCGCCTTGGTGGTCTTGACAAATTCTCTGCCGCCATAGAGGAGCGGCGGTGGGGGGCTTCAGTTTACTGGAGTCTATATGACTACGCGTATCCTCGCTGCCCTGGCATTTGCCGGGCTGCTCACCGGCACCGCTAGCGCTGCCGATCTTTATGTCCCGACACCCGACCAGGCCATCGTCACCGCCAGCCGCGACTGGACCGGCTTCTACATTGGCGCCAACGCCGGCTACGCCGATTTCGACGCGGCTCATTTCGGCGACGACACCGATCTCGCCACCCTCAACGGTTGGCAGGGCGGCGTGCAGGCGGGCTACAACGCACAGTTCGATTCCATCGTGCTCGGCGTTGAAGCCGATCTGTCGGCTGCCGGCATCATCGAAGGGAGCGACACCGACCACTGGGACGCAGATGACGGCATCAACGCGCTTGCGACGCTCCGTGGTCGCCTCGGTTTCGCCGTCGGCGACCTGCTGCTCTATGGCACCGCCGGCCTCGCCGTCGCCAACCTCGATGTCGACGATCAGGCTCAGACCATTGGCGGCTGGGTCGCCGGTGTGGGCGCCGAATACATGGTCAGCGAGACCGTGTCGCTGAAGGCGGAATACCTCTACGCCAACTTCGGCACCGTCGAAGTCGACGGCTACAACAACGGTGACGAGTTCGATATCGCCGGCTCGGCTGTCCGCGTCGGTGTCAACTTCCACTTCTGATCGCTCTCGCGTTCTACCGGGCCCCGCACGCGGGGCCCTGTTTTGACCGCGTCAGCGCCCAAAATACTCGCGGTAGTCGGTGTCGTAACCGAAGTAGCGCGGGCCGACGAGTTCGATGCCGGCGGGCGTCAGCCATTGCGGGTTGGACGGCATGGCCAGCGCCTTGAGACGCAACCCATAGCGCAGCGCGTCGGCGGTGACCGGCAGACCCGATTCGGCGTCGAGCACGGTGATCAGGTCGGGCGTCGTGACGATGATCTCGCCATCCCGCTCGGCCATCAGGAACTCGTTCTGGAAATCGAGGCGGAAGCTGTGGCCCTTCCACTCCTCGACCCCTTCGAAACGGGCAGTGCCACGGGCGAAGCCGCCGACGGTGCGTCGCTCGATGTCCTTGATGCGACCGTGGAAGATCACGTCGGCCTCGAGCTTGTCGACGATGGCGTTGACCGGATCGACATGCCCGGCCTTGGCCTCGCGCAGCGTGCGGCCGAGTTCGGAGCAGAGCGTCAGCGTACCGCGTACGATCGCCTTTTTCGCCACGGCGCCCGACATCGAGTAGAAGGCGAGCAGCGCCGAGCCGCCCATTTCCACCGTGGCGGCGCGGGCCAGCCGTTCGGTCCAGGCATTGCTGACCGTCTCCAGCACCAGCGAGTTGCCCTTGTCGTCGCAGAGCACCATCGGCGTCGCGGAGACGCCGTGCATGGTGAAGGTCACCATCTGCAGTTCGGGATAGGCGCGGCCCATGCCGTCGCCATCGACCAGCGGCAGGCCGGCCATTGCCGCCACGACGAACGGCGTGGTGGAGTTGACGCCACCGGCCTCGCCGCAGAGCACCGCATCGATCTTCCTGCCGAGCAACTGCTCGAGCGCCCGGAAGGCGTTGATCAGCTCCTCGCCCTGCGGCAGCTTTTCGGTCATCACCGTGGGGGCGCCCATCATGCAGACCGGGACCACCAGCGCGTCATCGGGCAACTCGTCGATATCGACGAGATTGACCGGGCCGTATTGCTTGATCGCCTGCTGGGCCATCAGTTTGCCGACATAGGGGTCGCCGCCGCCGCCGGTTCCGAGGATGGCGCCGCCGGTGGCGATGTCTTCCATGTCCTCGGCTTGGATGGTGCGAAGAAACTTCATGATCTGGTTCCTTTGCCTCAGGCCAAAACGGGCTGGGGCTGCAGCGGGTTGAAGGTGAGTTCGGGATAGCCGAAGGCCTTGGGGCCGACGATTTCCAGCGCTTTGGGTGTCTTCATCAGCTCATGCACCGGCAGCCCGATCACCGCGATGCGCTGGCCATAGCGCAGCACTTCGGTGGTGATCGGCTCGCCGGTATCGAGCTCGAGGTTGATGATCAGGTCCGGCACCATGATCACCGGTACGTCGTCGACCCAGAGCACGAGGTTCTCGTTCTGGATGGCGATGCGGGCCTCGGAGCCGGCCCAGTCGCCGACCCCGCTGATATGAGCATGGCCGCGGGCAAAACCGCCCACCAGTTCACGCCGCACATCGGTGACCTTGCCGGTGAAGAACAGCTTGCCGCCGGTCGAGGCGACGACGCGTTCGACGACGTTCTGCCGCTTCTGCCGGGCCTCGAGCACGGTGTGGCCGATCTGGAGCGCCTGGGTCACGGTGCCGGGTACGGCAGTGCGGCGGACGAACTCCATAGACATCGGCGCGATGGCGAGGCCGGCGGCGGCCCCCATGTTGACCGAGACACCGCGCGCGAAGGTCTCTAGCCAGAACATGTCGATCACCTCCTTGAAGACGACGACATTGCCCTTCTCGTCGGCGATGGCCGCCGGAGCGGCCTTCGCGCCATAGATGAAGAAGGTGGTCATCTGCACTTCCGGGAAAGCCCGGCCCATGCCATCGCCATCGATCACCGGCAGGCCCGCATAGGCCGCCGCGATCACCGGCTCGAGGGCATTCGAGCCACCGATCTCAGCCGAAATGGTGGCCGAGATCTTGACCCCGGCGGCTTCTTCCACGGCGCGCATGGCGCGATAACACTCGCCGCCTTCCTCGATCTTTTCGATCCCCACTACGGGCGCCCCGATGCCGCCGACTTCGCCGACAAAGGCATCGTCAGGCAATGCATCGAGCGGTAGCACCCGCACTTCGGCGCCCTTGCGGATCAGTTCGCGGGCGCGGAGCATGCCGACATAGGGGTTGCCGCCGCCGCCGGTGCCGAGCAGGGCTGCGCCGATCGACAGCGGCAGCAGGTCGCTCTCCTTGAGCAGATAACCCTTATCCGACATGCAACTCACCGACTGCCTTGACGCGGACACGGGTGGCGTTGCCGGGCAGATAGGCCAGCGGCACGTCCTCGACATCGACGATTTCGATCGACGAGCGCAGCGCCCCGGCGGAGACGGCTGCCTCGGTCGCGCGCTCCTTGGCGTCCGCCAGCGCCTGGTCGCGGCCGATTTCGGCCAGCGCGTAGACCCGGTCGACCTCGCCCGATACCTGCGCAATGGCGGCGCCGACGGCGTTGGCCACGGCGAAGTGGTTCGGTTTGATCACCTCGAGGCCGCCGATGGGACCATCGACGAGGATAGAGCCGCCGCCCACCACGATCACCGGCAGCGGTTCGGGCGACAGCCGCGAGCGCTCGACGCAGTCTTCCAGCATCGACATGATCCTGGCCTGGGTGCGCGCGATGAATGCTGGCGTCAGGTGCGCGACCCTGGCTTTGTCGCCCAGCTCATAGCGCCCGGAGGCGACCACCACGTCGGAGGTGGTGAGGGTCTTGCCCCCGAAGATCAGCGCCTCGGTGACGATGCGGTAGCCGACGGAGGTCGGGCCGACCTTGATGGCACCATCAGTGTCGACAACGTGCGAACCACCCCCGAGGCCGATCGAGAACACGTCCGGCATCCGGAAGTTGGTTCGCACGCCGCCGACTTCCACGGCCACGGTGGCTTGGCGCGGGAATCCCTTGTGCAACGAGCCGACATCGGAGGTGGTACCGCCGATATCGACGACGATGGCGTCGGCAACGCCGGAGAGAAAGGCGGCGCCGCGCATCGAGTTGGTTGGGCCCGAGGCGAAAGTCAGCACCGGGAACTTTTCGGCGAACGCGGCATCCATCAGCGTGCCGTCATTCTGCGTCAGGTAGAAGCGGCCCTTGATGCCGGTCTCGGTGATCGCCTTGCGGAAGGCTTCGATCACATGTCTCGAGAGGTCACGCAGGCAGGCGTTCATGATCGCCGCGTTCTCGCGCTCGAGCAGGCCGATGCGGCCGATATCACTCGACAACGTGATGTGGACGCCGGGCAGGGCCTTGGCGAAGATCTCGCCGGCCTGCTTTTCGAACTCGCCGGTGACCGGCGAGAACACCGAGGTGATGGCGATGGTGTTGATACCCTTGGACTTGATGTCCTCGGCAATGCCGAGCAGTTCCTTCTCGTCGAGCGGCGAGATCACTCGACCATCGAACTCGTTGCCGCCATGTGCCAGGTAGCCGACGCCACCGATAGCCGCCTTCAGGTCCTCGGGCCAATCGACCATCGGGGGCAACGAGGCGGTGGCGGGGAGGCCGAGGCGCACAGCCGCAGTCTTGGCGAGGTCGCGTCGCTGCACCACGGCGTTGGTGAAGTGAGTGGTGCCGATCATCACCACGTCGATGGCCGAGGCGTCCATCTTCGAGGCGTCGAGCACGGCTTTCAGCGCGTTGACCACGCCGGTCATCACGTCGGCTGTGGTGGCGGCCTTGACCCCGGCAATGACGGTTGCGCCGTCCATGACGACCGCGTCGGTATTGGTGCCGCCCACGTCGATGCCAATTCTGATCATTTTTCTGTCCTTTGGGAGACTGCTGCGCGGAGCGCGATGAGTTGTTCTGCCGTCGGGATTTCCCCGTCGATCAGCGGGATCTTCGGCCGCATGGCCTCTTCCTCGGCCGAGATCACCGGCACTGAGGCAAGCAGGAGCCGGGTGTAATCGTGCTGCGGCGCCTCGAAAACGGCGGCCGTCGGGCCGGTTTCGACGATCTTGCCGAGGTAGAGCACCCCGACCGTGTCGGCAAAATTCCGCATCAGGCTGAGGTCGTGCGAGATGAACAGGTAGGTGAGCCCGAGTTGCCGACCCAGATTGACCAGGAGGTCCATGACGCGGGCCTGCACCGAGACATCGAGCGCCGAGGTCGGCTCGTCGAGGATCAGCAGTTGCGGCGCCACCGCCAGGGCTCGGGCGATGGCGACGCGCTGCTTCTGCCCACCCGACAGCTCATGCGGATAGCGCAACGCGAACTCGGCCGGCAGCTGTACCATCTCGAGCAGCTCGGCGATCCGCCCCTTATGCGCGCTGCTCGCCGTGCCATGCGCGGCGAGCGGCACGGCGATCGACTGGCCGACGGTGCGGCGGGGGTTGAGCGAGGAGCCGGGGTTCTGGAACACCATCTGCACCTTGCGGCCATAGGCGCGGGTGCCGGTCTCGCCGATAATGCTGTGGCCAGCGAGCCGGATATCGCCGCTGGTGGGTGTCGCCAGCCCCATGATCATCCGGGCAATCGTCGATTTGCCGGAGCCGCTTTCGCCGGCAAGGCCATAGACCTTGCCCTTCTCGATGGCGAACGAAACATCGTCGACAGCACGCACGTCGCCGGTCTTGCGGCCGAAGCCATTGCGGACGGGGAACAGCTTGGTCAGCCCGGCGACCTCAAGCATGTTGCTCATGCCGCCGCTCCTGTGTGGCCGAAGCTGGTGCCGCCGGTGAGGCGGGGCACGGCCGCGATCAGCGCCTTGGTGTAGTCGTCGCGCGGGGCCTCGAAGAGCTCGGCCGTCGGCCGGTGCTCGACCACCACGCCCTTGTTCATCACGTAGACGTAGTTCGAGGTCTCCCGCACCACGCCGAGGTTGTGGGTGATCATCAGCAGGGCAAGGCCGCGCTCCTCGACCAGGTCCTTCAACAGCTTCAGAATCTGCGCCTGGGTGGTGACGTCGAGCGCCGTACCGGGCTCGTCGGCGATCAGCAGCCGCGGCTCGCTCAGCAGCGCCATGGCGATCAGCACGCGCTGCCGCATGCCGCCCGACAGCATGATCGGATAGGAGCGCGCCACCCGTTCGGGGTCGCGCATCCGCACCTGGCCGAGCACCTCATGCACCCGCGCCATCCGCTCCCGGCGGTTGCGGCTGCGGCCAAGACGGCGATCGGCATATTTCAGGATGGTGCCCATCTGGTCGGCGATGGTGAACACCGGATTGAGCGAACTCATCGGGTCCTGGAACACCATCGACATGGCGGTGCCGCGCAGCTTCAGCCGCTCGCGATCCGCCATGGTGAGGAGGTCGCGGCCGTCATAGAAGATCTCGCCGCTGGTGACCTTGGCCGGCGGGGTGCGCAACAGCCCCATGATGGCGCGCATCGTTACGGTCTTGCCCGAGCCGCTTTCACCGACGAGCGCGATCTGCGAGCGGGCCGGTACGTCGAGCGATACCCCCTTCAGCACCGGGTTGGTCTGGCCATAGGTGGTGAACTGGACGCTGAGGTTGCGGACGGAGAGCAGGGCGTCAGCCATCAGCGCACCTCCTGCACGTCGAACAGGTCGCGCAGGCCATCGCCGAGCAGGTTGAAGCCCAGCGCCACGATGAGGATGGCGAAGCCCGGCAGCACCGATTCCCACCAGTAATCGGGCAGGAACGCCGAACCCGAAGCGACCATGGTGCCGAGATCGGGAGTAGGGGGCTGGATGCCGAGGCCGAGAAAGCTCAGCGACGCGCCGACCAGGATGACGAAGCCGGCGTCGAGCGAGGTCTTCACCGCCAGGGCTGAAACGCAGTTGGGCAGGATCTCGCGGAACAGGATGTGGAACTTGCTGGCACCCAGCGTCTCCGCCGCCTCGACGAATTCCTGCGTCCTGAGTTGCCGGGTGATCGAGTAGATCAGCCGCGTATGCCAGGTCCACCACAGCGCGGCGATCGCCAGCATCGAGTTGATCAGGTCGGGCGACAGCACCGCAGCGACAGCCAGCGCCATCACCAGCGGTGGGATGGCGAGCGCGATATCGGTGAGGCGCATGATGACGATCTCGACCCAACCGCCGAAATAGCCGGCAAGCAGGCCAAGCGTCGTGCCGAGGGGGATGGCGATACCGAGCACCACCAGCGCCAGCAGCAACGAGATGCGTAGCCCGAAGATCACCCGGGTAAAGATGTCGCGGCCGACATTGTCGGTGCCGAACCAGTATTCCGCTGATGGCGGCAGGTGCCGGGCGCGGAAATTCACCACCGCCCCGACATGCTCGGGATGCGGGGTGATCCACGGGGCGAGGAGTGCCGCGAGGATGGCGAGGATGACGATCGCCGCGCCGATCACCGCGGTCGGGTTGCGCGAGAAACGGTACCAGTTCTGGTAGGCATTGGAGAGCCGGCGCGGAGTTGCGGTGGGAGTAGTATCGTTCGCCATCAGCGGCTCCCCCGGATGCGGACGCGCGGATCAACGAAGCCGACCAGCACGTCGATGACGAGGTTGACGAGGACGAAGAACACGCCCGAGACCATCACCACGCCCATCACGGCGTTGAGGTCCTTCTGCAGGATCGTCCGGATGCCGTAAGCAGCCATCCCCGGCCAGGCGAACACCAGCTCGACCACGAAGGCGTTGCCGATCAGCGAAGCGAACTCGAGCCCGAGGATGGTCAGCGGCGGCACGAAGCTCGGCCGCAACATGTACTTGAACACCCGGATGGGTTCCGGCACGCCAAAGGCGCGGCTCGCTTCGATATAGTCCTGGCTCGCGACGTCGATCATCGACGAGCGGGTAATGCGGGCAATCTGCCCCATGGTGGCCAGCGCCAGCGCGGTAGCGGGCAGCAGCAGGTAGCGCAGCGCCTCACCAAACACATCGAGCCGACCGGCCAGCAACGAGTCGACTGTCAGCAGCCCGGTGATACCGGCGACGAATTCCATGTTGTGCGGCAGCCGCCCGGTAGTCGGCAGGATGTGCAGCACGTAACCGGCAAGGATTTGCAGCAGCAACGCCGCGAAAAAGCTTGGGGTCACGGCCGAAAAGATCGCCAGGATGCGGACCAGCGTATCGGGCCATTTGTCCTTCCAGCGCGCCGCCGCGACACCCAGCGGTACGCCGAAGACGAAGGCCAGGGTGATCGTCGCCAGGACCAGCTCGAAGGTGGCGGCGAAGGTATCGCGGATATCGTCGTTGACCGGGCGCTCGGTCAAAAGCGAGCGGCCGAGGTCCCCCCGGCTGAGCCCGGCGATGAACATGCCATATTGCTCGACGATCGGCTTGTTGAGCCCGAGCTTTTCCTGCAGGTCTGCCACCTGCTGCGCTGTGGCGGTAGGTCCGAGCGCCATGCGCGCCGGGTCACCCGGAACGACGCGGGCAATGGCGAAGATGACGATCGACAGGCCCACGAGGACCAGGATCGACCACAAGATGCGCCGGAACAGAAAAAGCAGGAATTCCAAGAGGCAGCCCGCCCTGATGAGCCGAAAGGGGTGGTGCGGGGAATGACGTCCCTGGCTGAAGCGCCAGGGACGTCACGGGATCAGCAGGTCCAGCTGTAGCGCGTGAAGTCGTAGTCGAACGACATCATCGGCACGGCCTTGAAGCCGGTGAGGCACTTATCCATGGCGTGCTGAACTGTCTGGGTGTTGAGGAACACGTCGGACTGCTGGTCGACCAGCTTGTGCTGCAGCGCCTTGTAGATCTCGGCCTGCTTGGCCGTGTCTCCGGTGCCGCGGGCCTCGTCGATCATCGCGTCGATTTCCGGGTCCTGCACCCACTCCATCGAGGCCCAGGTACCGGCTGCTTCAGAGTGATACTGGGTAAAGAACATCGAGTCCGGCGACGGGTAGGTGGGCCCGAAGAAAATCTGGTTGACGTTCGGCGTGCTCTCGACCTTGCCGGCGATTTCGGTAATCCGGTTCCAGGGGTCGGCCTGCTGCGTCACGACGAACCCGAGCTGTTCGAGGTTCGATTGCATCAGCAGGCTGATTTCTTCCTCGAACTTGGTGCCTGCCACGTAGGCGAGCGTGATCGGGATCGGTGCGCCGGCATATTTCGACTGCGCCACTTCTGCCTTGGCGGCCTCGAGGTCGTAGACCGGCTCGGGGATATCGTCGGCGTGGAAGGCGGCGAATGCCTTCGGCAGCGGCGTCGACAGCACGCCGCCGGGCGAGATGACTTCGCGAATGGTCGCGTAGTCGGTGGCGAGCGCGATAGCCTTGCGTATGTGCACGTCGTCGGTCGGCGCCGCCTTGCTGTTCAGCTTGAGGTAGAAGGCCGTCGAGGTTTCTTCCTTGGCGATGGTGAAACGGCCCATGCCTTCGAGGGCAGTGTAGGTATCGGGCGACTGGAACTGGCTCGACATGGTGAGTTCGCCCGACGCGGCGAGCGAGCGCACCGTGGCCTCGTCATTGGTGATGATCCAGCGGACCTCGTCGATCGGCCCCGCGCCAAAACCCTTATAGTAGTCGGCGTTGCGGGTGATCGTCATCTGGCTGCCGCGATCCCAGCTCTTGAGGCTGTAGGCGCCGGCGCCCGCGACATTGGTCGCGAGCCAGGTCTGGCCGTCGTCCGCCCCCTCGTTGGCCTTCACCAGTTCCTCGTTGAGGATGAAGATGGCCGGCACGGTGGTGAGGAACGGTGCGAAGGTCTTGGACAGGGTGAATTTGACCGTCTTGGCGTCGACGGCAGTGACCGAGCCGGGCGTCAGCACGCCGGCGAACAGGTTGGCTGGGCCCTGGTTGATGCGCAGCAGGCGTTCGACGGTGTAGACGACGTCGCTGGCTTCGACCGGCGAGCCGTCGGCGAACTTGGCATCGTCGCGCAGCTTGTAGGTGACTTCCTTGGCATCGTCCGACACCGTCCAGCTCTCAGCCAGCTCGGGAACGATGTTGCCGGCGGAATCGACGGTAACCAGACCGTCATAGAGGTTCACCGCCGCCATGTAGTCAGTGTAGTCAGAGATTTTCGCCGGATCAATGGTGCCGAAGATCTGCACGGTGTTCATCGTCACGGTGACCGCCATGGCGGGCGCTGCGCCCAGCATGAGGGTCGAAAGTGCAGTTGCTGCAAGAAGCCTGTGCTTGGTCATGCTGAGATGTTCCCTGTCCCGTTTTCTTGTCCACCCCGGCGCTTAACCCCCACGCCGGACAGATGGCCCGGCTGCGCCGGCACCCTCGGGGCTCGATGTCACCTTGTGGTCGCACCAGCCCGGTAAGGGAGCTTCGCAACTGCCGGGCGTCAGGCTCAAGGCGCAAAGAAGGCTAGGTTTTCGATTAAAACGTCGAGGTTCTAGCTGACCAGGCCGAGGGCCCGGGCCGCGCTGATTGCCTCGCGGCGGCGCTTGCAGCCAAGCTTGCGGTAGGCATTGGACAGGTGGAATTTCACCGTCGCTTCGCTGAGGCCGAGGGCATTGGCGATGAACTTGTTCGACGATCCCTCCGAGATCATCATCAGCACCTTGGTCTCGCGCCGGCTGAGCCCGTTCTGCGCGCCCAGCGCCGAGTTGGGCAGCCCGCCGTCGCGCAGCCGCCGGAGTACCTGCCGAACCGGCGCGGAGATCTCGAGGTACTCCCCGATGCGCTGCTGCTCGACCAGCTCGCTGAGAAACACCCGCTCCTCTGACAGCGGTGCAATGGCGCCGAGCCGCGCGGCCTCCTCGAATACCTTCTGCAGCAGCGCGCGGGCCCGCGACAGGTTGCGCTGCCGCTTGAAGACGAAGGCCAGCCAGACTTCAGCGCACAGCCGCTGGCGTCCGGTAAGGTTCAGGTTGCCGATGATGAAGCCGAGTTGACGCTCGAGATGCGGCCGCGTCGGCTGCTCGTAGACGATGTGCCTGAGCCAGATCATCGCTTGTACGATCTCGTCGCGGTCCTTCAGACGCTCGAGCTCCTCGCCTGCGGCAGCCACCCATGAGCGAGTGACGCGCGTGGCGAGCGCCGCGACCTTCTCCGCCGCCTCCTGCCAGCGATTGGCATTCTGCAGGATCGCTGCTTCACGCAACTCGATCATCAGCCCGAACTGCCGGTTGGAGATCTGGTAGACGCGCCAGCGATCGAGGAAGTTCCGTGCCGCGAGGGTCGAGAAGTGTTCGCTCAGCGCCTGGCTGCCATAGTGCAGCGCGAACTCGATCAGGCTGGGCCAGATTTCGCCGTGCACGAAATCATCGAGATCGTTGCTGAGGAAGCGGGCAAGCGGCTCGGGCTTGCCACCTTCGTAGTCGATGCAGGCGTTGAGCAGCGCCAGCAGGCGGTCGTCGCCCGGACTGTCAAATGCGACGGCACGCAGGTAGCGCACCGCTTGCTCGGCGTGCAGGCGGGCATTGTTGGCATCTCCCATCAGCAGCCGCATCAGCGCCTGGTGCAGGCTGATATAGAAGGCCAGCATCGGCACCTTGGCCTGCTCGTAATGGTAAAGCGCGCGCTGGGCGACATCCTCGGCGGCAGCGAGGCGTCGGCCGCGGATGTAGAACTCCAGCACCGAGTTGTAGAAACTGCCGCGCACGATGTGATCGTCGAGCGGCAGGTCGCCCAGCGTGTCGAACACCTGCTCGAACAGCTCGTCGGTGAGCTGGTAATCCTCGTAGATCAGCATCACCACGCGGAACGCGAGAAGGTCTGTGCCATACGCCTCGCGGTGGGTGAAGACGCTGTGAAAGTCGTTGACCCCAGGGCCGAAGCGATCCGCCAGCAGCCGCCGGGCGCGTGCTACCTCGCCATGCTTGAGGGCCTGCATCGCAAGGCTCATCACCAGCGTGTCGTTATCAAGGGCGTAGTCGGACGGGAAGCCCGCGAGCACCCGGTCGAAAGCGGCAGCGCCGTGTCGGTAAAGGTAGAACCGGCCGCCGCCGGCAGCAAAGCCGGAGAAGGCCTCGTCGAACCGGCCAATCGCCTGCCAGGTCGCGATGGCGTCGGTCAGCCGCCCCTGCGCGGCATAGGCGGCCGCAAGTTCCGCGGCCCGTTCAGGGGCCGCGCTCCGCGCTGCGATGTCGGTGGCAAGCGCCAGCCGCAGCGCCGGGCGAACCGGATCCAGCAGCACCTGCAACTGAGAGCTGGCTGCCGGGCCGGTGCTGCCCTCCAGCCAACCCGCCAGCCCGACCAGATCGGCCGCCTGCATCGGCGCCAGCAGCTCAGTGACGAGGAAGCGCGCCAGCTCTTCGTCACTTGCACCCGATCGATCGAGCAGCATCGGCCAGCCGCTCGACTGCCGCAGAATCCGTTCGGCAAGCCGCGTCGGCATGGCCTGCCGCAGTTCATCTCGACCGACCAGCAGGTCTGCGATCCCCAGGCGACGGACGTGGCCGTAGACGGCAGCACGATCGATCGACGGCAGGATCGTCTCGGGCCGCTTTGCAATAACGATGCGCCTTTTGCCCGAAACGAATATCTCGGGCAGGGGGGCGGGCGTGCTGCCCGGGGGGATGTCCCACACCGTAACCGGCGTGTCGCTGTCAGGTGGCGCCGACGCTGAACGATGCACGCTTGTTCCCAGTTGCTCAGCCAGTTGCGCCAAGAGGATGGATTTGCCCATGCCGGCCGGAGCCTCCAGCAGGAGCACCGTTTCGCGGGCAGCGAGCAACTCGCCGCGCTTGCGCGCGCGGTCGATAAGCAGTCTCGCTGGGCTGGCAGGCATGGCTGTCGAGGGCAAGGCGCGGTCCTGTTCCCGGCCATGCTCCCGCACCCAGGCCCCGATTGCAATCAGGCAGGCCATCCGACAACGCGGGCGCCGGCTAGTGCTGCGAGCAGGGGCAGTTCGCGCCCGCAGGATCGAGCCGCCTCAATCGGAAATGCTGTCGTCGTTCAGCTTGCGTAAAGCGATCCTCTGCCATATGAACCGCCTCGGTGAGGCCACATGGCGGAGTGGTTACGCAGCGGATTGCAAATCCGTGTATTCCGGTTCGATTCCGGATGTGGCCTCCAATTTCCTCCCTCAAGTTTTGCTGTCTGGCCCGGTGCACTGGCTCGCGCGTCGAGGCTTGTCGCCGCTGAGCGGCGACCCAAAGCAGCGTCTCCGGAACGGTGTTAGCCCTGCCTGTGATCTTGCCGGAAGTTACGCTCCTTGGTTCGCTGGCGTTAACACTAAGCTAACCTTGCCGTTCCGCGCGTTCGCTTGCCGCTGTATCAGCACGGGACGCCCGATTGTCGCCCGAGGGAATCCGAACAAGTGGCATTTGATGTTTCTCGGGCGAGTGCGTCGAACCCGGTGCCCCGGCAAGATACTCGCCCGGCGCCCATCGAGGTTCGATTTGTCGCGGATGCGGCCGAGTGGGATGCGCTCATGGCAGCCGCTCCCGATCCCCACCTGCCGCAGGACTATGCGTATTCGGCAGGCAAGGCGGCCACTGGCTGGCCGGCACGCCACGTGGTGTTTCTTGCTGGCGGTCGACCGGTCGCCTTTGCGGTTGTCCTCGAGCTGCGTCGATACGGTCTGAAGCTGCTGCACCGGGTGAATCGCGGGCCGTTGTTCCTCGCGGCGGACCCTTCCGACGAACAGATCGTTGCAGTCTACAAAGCCCTTCGCAACCATTTTGGCCGGTGGTGGACGGGGCCGCTGCTCATCGCGCCCGGCATGTACCGGAGCGAGAGGAGTGAGCGGCTGCTTCGGGCGGCTGGATATCTCCGCCGCGCCAACAGTACCTGGAGATCCGGTCGCATCGACCTGACGGTCGACGAGGACAAGCTCTGGGCAAGTTTCGACTCGACGTTCCGCAATCGCACGCGCGCCGCCGAGAAGGCAGGAGCTCGATTGCGTGTCGCCGAGGACCCGGAAACCTATGAGTGGATGATCGCCCGCCACCTCGAGAACATGGCGGAGAAGGGTTTCTCGGCAGCCGGTCCAACCATGTTGCGAGCCCTGCGGCAGGCCGCGCCGCACCATGTCAGCGTGTTTCAGCTCGTGCATGAGGAGCAGCCGCTGGCAGGCATGCTGATCGTGGAGTTCGGCAACGTGGCCGAGTACTACATCGGCTGGTTCGGTGCCGACGGCCGGAAATTCAACGCCGGCAACTTCCTGATGTGGAATGTCATGCGTGAGTTGAAGCGACGCGGGGTGAAGAGCTTCGACGTCGGCGGGCTGAAGCACGGCGACGGTTATGAACGCTTCAAGCTCACCATGAACCCGGTCGAGTATGAGATAGCCGGCGAGTGGATGTCCTTCTGATCCCGGCGGCCGGCCCGCCTTTTCCGTGTCGATCGGCTGACAGCCACGGTCCGGTGTCCCCGCTGGCTTGCCGACGCCGAAGACGGTCGGCACTGCTCTCCGGATGGCCCTTCACCGATGAGCGCCGCACGCGCTGACAGGATTCGGTGACTCGGCGGCCGGTGTCCTTGAAGCATTCATCTGCGGGGGGTATGGACCTGCCAGACGCCTCCAGCCCGAGGGAGCCGATATGGCAGATTTTGCGAATGCCCGCCTGAAGATGGTCGATAACCAGTTGCGTACCAGTGGGGTGACCGACCACCGGGTCCTCGCCGCCATGGGCGCCGTCCGGCGCGAGGCCTTCCTGCCGGCCGATCGCGAAGCGCTGGCTTACGCAGACGTATCGCATGCCCTGGGTGGTGGCCGCTATCTCGGTGCGCCCGCGCCCTTCGCCAGGCTGCTGCAGCTTGCCGAAATCGCTGCGACCGACCGCGTGCTCGATGTCGGGGCCGGCACCGGCTACACGACGGCCGTGCTGGCACTGCTGGGCGCTACGGTGACCGGTCTCGAGATGGATGCCGGGCTCGCCGACAAGGCAAAGGCCAACCTCGCGATGGCGGCAGTCACCAATGCCGTGGTTGCCGTCGGCAGCTTCGACGGGGCAGGGCTGCCGCACGACCACTTCGACGTCATCGTCGTGGAAGGCGCCGTAGCTGCCGAGCCGACACCGCTGTTTCACCTGCTGCGCGAGGGCGGACGCCTTGTGGCGCTGATCGCCAATGGTGGCCCGGCGGTAGCGCATATCTTCGTCAGATCCGGGGGCGAGGTTGCCGGCCGCGGCGAGTTCAACACCTCGTTGCCGCCGCTGGCCGAAGCGCCGCGGATCGACACCTTCGTGTTCTAGCGACAGCGTTTTGCAACTGACCCGTGGGCCGGCAGTGTTGCCGGGTAATCACGGGCCCAAACATTTCCAAGGTTAAAACCTCGCAACACTTGAGTTGCGAGGTTGTGCGTCCCATGTGCCCGACGTAACGTCGGAAGGCTGTCGGAGGTTTTGACTATGCGTTTCCTGGGGGCAATGCG
>Ga0209902_100569_pt1 | contig 36004 bp, 37 predicted proteins | sample FECB27metaG_FD_188304 | JGI IMG/M metagenome (GOLD analysis project Ga0209902, IMG submission 188304) | Cyanobacterial communities from the Joint Genome Institute, California, USA - FECB-27 (SPAdes) (version 2) | ecosystem: Environmental > Aquatic > Thermal springs > Hot (42-90C) > Microbial mats...
GTCGGGCTACGCCCTCCCTACGCCGCAAGCACCGCGAACAGCACTCTATCATCGACGTCAGCTCAACGCGGTTAGGGGGTCCCTCTTCGACGCCGATCGGGGGTCCCGGTTCAACGCCTATTTACATCTTGATCAAGCAGCGAACAATGAGCGTCAACGCGCTCCGCAGCCATTTATCGGAGTTCGGCATCATCGCCGCGAAAGGCATCGGTCGCATCGATGAGCTACTCGCCTTGGCCAATCGGGATGCGACGCTTCCTACCACAGCCAAGGCAGCGGTGAAAATTTTGGGCCGCACGCTGGAGGAGTTGGACACGTCACTCAGTGAACTGGAGAGAGAGATAGCCGCCGCCCATGCTCAAAGCGAGATCAGCTGCCTGCTGGTTGAGGTGCCGGGCGTTGGCAAGCTTGTCGCTACGGCGATCGCTGCGAACGTACCTAATCCCGGCGTGTTTAAATCCGGGCGTGACTTTGCTGCCTGGCTCGGCCTCACGCCAAGGCAATTATCGAGCGGCGGCAAGCCGACACTTGGAGCCATCACCAAGCAAGGCAATCGCTATATCAGGAAACTGCTTGTGCTGGCAGGCACGTCGCTTCTCAACGTTTTGGGAAAACGCAAAGGTGCAATACGCGATTGGGTGGTCGCACTGTTGGCGAAGAAACCGGCGCGGCTCGTGACAGTGGCTATTGCTAACAAGCTTGCCCGGATAATCTGGGCGATGATGAAAACTGGAGAAGGGTTCCGCAACGAGATGTTTGCGAAAGCCTAACCTGACGCCTGATAACATCCCCAAATTCTTCGAAAATTATATCAAACAAAGTCGAATTTGGTAAGCGCATTGATGTGATGAACGACAACGGTCGCTACCGAAGACCAGGAACAACCCGACCAGTCGTGGGAGCGCAAAGCTCGCATCCTTGATGGGAACCTTGGTCGTCGGACTTCATCAGGGCCAGCGGATATTGTATCCGCAACAGTAAGGCCGGACATATGACCGCAGCCGACCAAATCGTTCGAAGCGTCAAAAAATGCTTGCCAATAGGGGCCGTCCACATACGACGACTGGGGACCCGAGCCCCTCGATGCCGAGCAGCGCCGCGACCTCCTCGAAATCGTCGAGGATCGATACGAGGCGAGATCAATCATCGTGACAAGCCAACTGCCCGTCGATCGCTGGTACGAGCTCATCGGCAATCCCACCATCGCCGACGCCATCCTCGACCGGCTCGTCCACAACGCCTACCGCATCGACCTCAAGGGAGAGAGCCTGCGAAAGACCAGGCAAAGCACCATCGCTCAGCCCGCCGCTTGACCTACGCCCAACCGCAAAACATCATCCCGTAGACCCATGCGAATGACGCCAAGGGTGGCCGGCTTCAAATCGGAATACCCGGCCGGCTTGAGATTGGAATGCATGGCCGGCTTCGTCGGTATCCGCAAGTTAGGCCATCGACCGCCTCGGGCCCGTGAGATAGGCCTCCCTCGCGCTCGTCATCCCAGGCTTTCAAATCGACGATCAGTCGTGCGAGCTCATCTGCCTGCGGCGATCCCTCTGGGGCATCGCTGAGCGCGTGAGCGCGAGCGGCCGCTGCCTCGTACTCGCTCCGATCCCTTATCGTCATCAGGCCATTCTCCTCTGAAAAGCGCTTCCGCGACCATGCCGATGCTGATCATCGACGACCCATCGATCCTGACTAAAACCGTACGTCTCTCGGCCTTTTGGCTGCGGCCAGCTCCTCATCGGTGGGTGGCCTTTGATGCTCTATCCGGTCGGGATGGACCGTGATCAGCCCGAGTTCGCTAAACCGCCGCAGCCAGCCGTCCATCGGCCAGATGCGCCATAACGCGTGGAAGACACGGGCATTGCGGACGATGTCGTGAAAATGCTGAAGCGGCGGATCGCACACACCATGATGTTGGTGGAAAGCGCCCGCTCCACCCTGGAAAATCAGCGGGAGCTCTGCCGCCTGAGCGCGAAATCCGAAATCGGTGTCCTCTGCGCCATAGCCGCTGAAGCGCTCGTCGAAGCCTCCGAGGCGTTCGAACGCGGATCGCCGGATGCCGAAAGCGAGCGACCAGAAAAGGCCCGGATTGGCTTCGATCCTCAGCCCCTCGTTCGGGAAGTCCCGGGCGGGATGGGCGATCCCGGCATCATGCATCTCGGCGTCTGTCCAGACGCTGCCTTCGCCTCGCGCCGGCAGGTATCTGATCTCGGCACAGATCAAGGCGTCGTTTCCGTCGACTGCATGCCCAAGGCGCGAGAGGAGGTCTCGCGCGGGAATGCAATCGACATCGAGGAAGACCAACACGGCCGACGACGCTGTGCGCGCCGCCAGATTCCGAGCCTTGGCCAGCGGCAAGCCAGCGTCGGGAAGCCGGATGACGGTGATGGGAAAGCTCGCCTTGGGAATGTCGAGCGGGAGTGTGCTCATATCGACGATGACCAGTTCGGCCGGTGGGCTGCTGCTCCGGGTCAGGCCGGCGATAAGCTGCCGCAGATGGCCGGCCCGATCCTTCACGATCGTCAGGACGCTCACCGCGTTCATGTGCGCCTCCAGAGATCGAGGCGGTAAGAGGCGGTTCTCCTGGAGGCGATCGGCATAACGCTGTCGCCGAGCGCGCGCTGCAAGCTCTCCGTCGCATCGTCCCCTGTCTGGGGATAATCGGTCGCGCCGATCCAATGCACCAGGATGAGGTCTCCGCCTTCCTGGAGCGTCGACCGCAGTCGGTTGGCGGCCGCGACGAGATCGTCGGAAGCCCAGTAATAGGCGACCTCAGAGACGACGATCAGATCGAAGCCGTTCACGGCCTCAGACCAGCGTGGGTAGTCGCATTCTCGGAAGCAGACGTTGTCGAGGTCGTTGCAGCGCTCTTGCGCCTGCGAGAGGGCGGATCGGCTGATGTCGATTGCGAGCAGCTTGTCGCACCGGGCTGAGAGGCGACGGGTCAGGACGCCCCCTGCGCAGCCGATCTCCAGCGCACTTCGATAGCGCCGCCCGCCGAGCGCGGCGATCGTCGCAGCATGCTTGTCGGCCTCATAGGCACTCGACGCCAGATCCCAGGGATCGGCATCCTGCGCGAAGATGCCCTCGAAATAGCTCGCCGGAAGAGACTTACCCAATGACATGACGGGCCTTTCGCAGATAAAGCCGATCGCGGTCGGCCATCCGCAGCTGCCAGAGGGGAAGCCTGAATCCTTCGCCGAAGGCCGGACCGATCTGGCTGCGATGGGCTTTCAGCGCCAGGGTTCTCAGACCCTTCGACATAGCGTTCGTCTGGACCACGCGGTGCGGCCTGCGCGGCGGCTGTGGCGCCCAGACGACATACTCAAAGAGCGACACATGGCCGAGGCCAGACGACCCCGACACCGCCATAGCAAGCTCGAAGGCTGCGACGTGGTCGCAATGGGGTTCGTGGCCGGCTGTGACCGCGATGGCATCGATCCTCTTGCGTCTGCAAAGGCCAGCAAGTCTAAGTCTGGCCGCCTCGAAGGCATGCGATCCCAACGGGTAGGGGGTCGCGTCAGGCCAGTTCAGGAAAACGGGCTCGGGTTCCGTTTTCTTCGTCAGCCGCCGCAGGGACAGGGTCGCCTCCTGCCGGCGCATCGTTGTGAGAGCCTGGCGGGACCGCTTGTCCTCATGGGGATGCGATCCCGCTCCATCCGTCAGATAGACCACCCCGCCGAGACGGTGCGCCCGAGCGACCTGCGTGATCAATCCGCCCACTCCGAGCGTCTCGTCGTCGGCATGCGGCGCGACGACGAGCCATCGCGCGCGGGCCCAGGGGCTTCGTCCGAGATTCGCGCAGAGCGCTGTAGAGCGGGCTACCACAGCTCGTCTCCGTCGCCCCACGCGTCGCGATCGAGCCAGGCGATCGCCGCCTGATCGCGCGCATGGTCGGGGCCGGCCTGGCGAAGATACAGGCTTAGATCGCGAATGATCTTGTCGATGCGCTGGCCGTCGAATGCGCTGCGCGTCCCGATCATCCGGGCAGCCAGCTCCATGACATCCAGCCCGGCCCGCTCCGCAACGCCGCGCGTCATTTGCACGAAGGCCGGCGCATCGGCGGAATCGACCGCCGCACGCTTGGACGCCTCGCGCACCCAGAGATAGGCGGTGCGGGTCGCGACCACCGCCTCGGCGAACTTGAGACGCTGCAGCGGGTCTGCGCGGGCTGGCTCCGACAAGCTCCTGCGAGTTTCCGCGAGGAGCCCTTCGATCCCGCCGAGGTGAACGGCTGTGAAGCGCCAAGCGCCTGCGGTGAAGCGCGGCTCTATCGCATAGGCGTCGGGTTGGCCCAGCAGCGCCAGGGGCGGGCACTCGATCCCGGAAAGATCGTAGCTGCCGCTGACGGTGGCACGCATGCCCCGCACGCGCCATCCGCTCAGGTCGGCTCGAGTGCCGTCATCGCCGGGAACGACGACGAGTTGCGTGTGCCCCAAGGCCGTTTTGGCCGTGACAACAGCGTAGCCGAGGCCCCCGGCGCCGCTCGCAAACGCCTTGCGGCCCTCGAGACGGCCGTCCTCGATCCTGACCCCTGGCGCCGGCTCGGTCGCCCAGACACCCAGGAGCCGTCCTTCGGCCAGCCGCTGGCCGAGCCAGAGCTTCTGCTCCGGAGAGCCGTGCCAGTCGAATAACTTCAGCGCGTTGACATGACCCTCGAACAACCGCCCGAGGCTGAGATCAGCCCGTCCAATGCCGCGCAAAACGTCAAACAGCGCCGCATTCTCGGCGTTCGCATCATCGAACCGCTCGCCGCCGCTCTCGGGCGGCGCGAAGGTCCGGTGCAGGTCCGCTTCGACAAGCGCCTCCACGCTCTCGCGCGGGTAAATCGGGGCGGCGTCGTATCGCATTCCGGAGCCGATGAGCCGCTCGGAGAGCGTGGCGACGGTCTGGCGCAAGGTCGCAGGCGCCGGTCTGGGTTTCGCGGCAGGTCGGATCATGAGGACATTCCAATCAGTGATGGAAGGCGTTTCACGTCGCCGTTCGCGCAGGCGTGAAGGAATGTATCCGCCGCTGCGGCGCCATTGGGATCGTGTAGGCGCGACCGTGCGGCGGGCACCAGGGCTCGGGCGTCGGCGAGGAGGACCGGCCATTGCGACGGAGCCGGCCAGGACCCGAGCGAGATCGCGGCGCCAAGCGCGTCGAGCCGCTTCGCCTTCGAGACTTGCTCGCAGAACGGCCGCGGCTCGGCCAGACAGATCAGGGGTCGATTGGCAGCCAGGGCCGACGTCACGAGCCCGTCTCCGGCCGCACCGATGATGATGCCGGCTGCTGCGATCTCGTCTTCGGCATTCTCGACCCAGCCGAGGATCGACAGATTGGGAGTGGCCTCGAAAGATGGTGCGGTGATGGGGCCGATCACCCGCCAGCGGAAGCCCGGCGTAGCGGCTGCAGCTTTGGCGACCGCATCATAGTCGCCTGGCGCTCCACCCTTGCCGAAGACGACGAGCACGACGTCGTCATGGATGTCGGTGGCGTCGCGCTGGAGCGTCAGGCCGGGACAATAGCGCGTCTTGTCGCGCACCCACGGAACCACGCCTGGCTCATCGAGATCGCGGTGGAACGGAGCGAGGATGGCTCGTGCGCCGCGAAAAGCCTCACGATGTGGCGTGTCCGCCCGAACCCCGCTGAGCCTGACATACACGGTGGGCGTCGCGGCGATCCTGGCCAGCATCGCGATCTCGACCGAGACATCGACAACGAGAAGAGAAGGCTTCTCCCTGGCGATCCAGTCGGCGACGAGGGCCACGCGCCGACGTATGCCGTCATGATGAGTGGGCAGGTAGTGCATCGACGATGGACGTGTCGCTGCATCATCGGTGTCCCGACCTGGACCAAGAGGACAGTCGTCCGGCAGGTCGATGCTCGTCACATTGCCCGTGCGGCCAGACAGCCCCGTGCCCAAAAGAACGTAGTCGTCAGGAAAGTGTCCGGCGATCGCGAGCGCACGGCGGCGATGGCCGTCGCCCTGATGGTGGACGTAATAGCCGATGCGTCCCGTCATGAGATGGCTTCCATGGTCGCGAGCTCCATGTCGCAGGGCATGGGTGGGAGCGCCGCCTCGGCGCGCCAGACGGAAGCCTCGTCGGATCGCCGGCGATATTCGCGCCGCCACGCCGACCGTTCGCGCCAATGGGAGAAGTGCGGCAGCCGAGGCGCGCCGCGCGTTTCCAGCTCAGCCATCGCGCTGGCCATGCCGCCTTCGGCCCGTCCCTGACGCCGGGCCGAAACCCGGGTCCAGACATCCGGATGATGACGAAGGCGTCCGCCCGCTATGACAGCCGCAGTGACGAGGGCCCTGTCTTCGCCTGAAGCCAGAAGCGGGACGCCGCCGGATGCGGAATAGAGCGAAGCTGCGATCGCCAGGCTCGCGCCGGTGTGATCGCCATGACGCGGTGCAGGATCCCAGGGCCGCGGGTCGATTGCATCCTCGATTGTGCGCACGCGATGCCAATAGCGATCGCAGAGTGCCCGCGCGGCTGCCAGCGCCTTACTGACGGGTTCGTCTCCGTCCAACGTCAATCGACCGCCGACGACGTCGGCGCCGGCTGCCACGGCTGCGAGCGTCGTCGCGATCCAATTCTCCGGAGGCCGTGCGTCGGCATCCGTGGTGACGAGCAGGCCATTGCCACCGACGCGCACAAGGCCGATATCCATCGCGCGTCGGCGCGCCGATCCGGCGTGGGCGAGCGCGGGCGGGAAATCGCATTCATCGACGACGACATCGAGCCGGCCGGCATAAGCTGCGCTGATCGCGTCGATCCGTTGCCGAGATCGGTCTGTCGTATTGTTGAGGCAGATCACCACGGCGAGCCGATCGATCTCTTGTTGCCGGGCCAGCGCATCGAGCAGCACAGGCAGGCGAGCCTCCTCGTCTTTTGCCGGGACGCACACACAAACCTTCATGGCGCAGCGACTTCGACGGTCTGGACCGTCCGTACTGGAGAGAAGCTGGTTGCCGCCCGTGAGGCCGCTCGCCTTGACCGCGATCGACGACGGCTCGCGAGCTGCTGGTAGAGACGTTCGTAGTTGTCGATCATCGCCACAGCGTCACAACGGTCCTCGGCGCGGCGGCGGCAGGCCTTGCGAGACAGGCTTTCCGCCATCTGGCCAGCTCTCGCGAGGTCGGCGACATCATCGGCGCGGGCCAGCACGCCGCAGTCCGCGTCGATGATCTCAGGAATGGCGCCTCGTGCGAACGAGGCGACCGGCGTGCCACAGGCGAGAGCCTCCGCGACAACGAGACCGAACGGCTCTTCCCAACAGGGCGTGCAGAGATAGACGCTTGCGCCGCCGATTTCGCTGGCGAGGCCATCATGATCGAGATGGCCAAGATAGGTGAGTCCATCGTGCATGCGCGGTGCGATCTGACGATCGTAATAGGTCTGGTCCGAGATCGGCCCTGCGAACTTCAGATGGACGCCTGCCAGTCGCGCGGCGTCTATCGCCAGATGGAGCCCTTTCTCCGGGACGATGCGCCCGTACCAGATCCAGTATCGCGCACGGCATGGCTGCGGCCGGTAGGCGAACCGCTCCAGATCGATCCCGTTCGATATGATGTCGCTGACCGGGGTGATAGGGCTCCAGGAGCGAGCGACCGATTGGGAGATGGGGACGAAAGTGACGTTGCGCTGCCGGCTCAGTCGCACGCCACTCTCCAGCCACGCGAAGGGCGGCGTGTGCAGCGTCGACACCATCGGCATCGGCAGTGCGTCGGCCATGGTGACGGGGAGGTAGTGTAGGGAATTGTCGTGAACGACGTCGAAGCGACGATGGCGCAGCTCGTTCATCAGATTGAGATAGGCATGATGTTCGCGAAAGAAGGCCTCGTCGTCAGCCTCCGCCCTTCCGCAGGCGTCCAGCGCCGTCGGGTCGCAGATCGCCTCGACGCCGATGTGCTCGTCGGAGCGCGTCGAGGCGAAGACGGTGACCTCGTGACCGCGCGTTCGCAGCGATCGCGCCAGGAAGTGAGTGTACATCTCCAGGCCGCCGGCGAAGGGCTCCCGGATAGGGTACTTCAAATGAGCGATGATCCCGATACGCAAGACGCAGGTCCAGTGCCGATGAGATGACGATGAGGATGGTGGCCGATGGCGGCAGCCGGCATGAGGCCGGCTGCCGGGTAGCGCTCAGCGGGACTTTTTGTAGAGCTTCTCGGCGATCTCGAACATTTCCTCCGGCGCGTAGTCGGGCGTGAAGGCCGACGGAACCCCGGTAAGTTGATGGATCTTGCCTCCCTCGGGCATACCATCGACGACTTCGAGCTCGCCCTTGGGGTCGCCCGGCAGAGCCATCTCGCCATTGCCCCAGATGCCGGACATCGCGCGATAATCGGTGTCGCTCCAGGTGTAGAGGCGCCGATGCGAACCCTCGTCGAGATACTTCTGGCATTCGGGGATCTTCGACAGGTCGATGTTGGGCGTCGGCAGCATCTTCTCGATCTCGACGCCGGTGATCTGCTTCAACGCCAGCGCATAGGCATGGGCATGGACCGAGCCGCGCACCAGCAGGTAGCCGCAGACCTCGCGCCCGGTCGGGTCAGACAGGGTCTCGTAGACGCGCAGCTTGTGGAGGCGGGCGCCGCATTCGAGGTGGAAGTTGTGAAGCAGGTCGGTCACGACATTGCCGGTCGTCGTAATAAAATCGTTGTTCCAGGAGGCGCCGTTACTGTTGACGGGCGTCGCGCCGCCGCCATTCGCATAGAAGCCGGCCGCCAGCCTGATGTCCTTCATCAGCTCGTGGGGTGCGTCCGAAATGTCGCCGCCATCGGCTTCGTCGCCGTCATTGTCGGGACCGTTGTTGAGCATGGCGACGCCATTGCTGACGAGTTCGACATGGCCGAGCTCCTCAGCCGTGATGCTGGACACCAGATGATAGAAGGGCTTGAGCTTGTCCTTGCTGCGAAAGTTGAAGCTCTGGAACATGTAGTTCCCCAGCGTCGACATCTCGCCATACTTGCCCCCCAGCAGCTCCTGCAGCGCGGCCGCCGCATTGGGATCTTTCTTCTTGGGTGCCGGCAACTCGGCCTGCAGCTTGTCGACGCGCATAAACATAGTAGCTCTCCTGTGTCTGTGGAGGCGCAACACGATACGCTCGGCACTCGTTCCGGAACTGGCCCTGAGCGTCGAAAAGAGACGGTTCTTGGCGAGGGACTTGCCTCGCCTGGCGCGTGGGCTACGCCCGTCTGATCGCGACCGCGTCGAGGATGTGGCCTGCCTTGACCGTCACCCTGCGACGGCAGGCTAGATCCGCGCACGACCCGACATCCGCCTTGACGACAGCGAGGCACCAGTCGGCCACGCACGCATCGTGATCTTGCGGCCGTGAAAGCGATTGAGACTGGTGCGGTGACCGACGCTGATCAGGGTTGCGCCTCTCAGTTCGTCATCGAACAGGCGCAGCAGCGAGGCTTGACTCTGTTCGTCCAGGGCAGAGGTCGCTTCATCCATGATGATGATGTCGGGCCGCTGGATGAGCAGGCGAGCGAACGCGATCTTCTGGCGCTCACCTCCCGATAATATGCGATCCCAGAGTTGAACCTCGCTCAACCGATCCGCGAATGCGCCTAGCGCGCAGCGCTCGATCGCGGCGACAATCATGTCGTCGGAAACCTGCAGCTCTGCCTGCGGGTAAAGAAGGACCGTGCGCAAGCTTCCCAAAGGGATGTACGGCTTTTGCGGCACGAACGCGATCGATCGATCGTTAGGCAGCGCGATCGTGCCCGACCCCCAAGGCCAGATCCCGGCCAGTGCGCGGATGAGGGTGCTCTTGCCGGTTCCGCTTTCGCCGACGATGAGCACACGCTCGCCCCGCTCGATGATCACCGAGCTTTCGCCTATGACTAGCGTTCCATCGCTGTGGGCTACGGCAAGACGATCGATCCTGATGGCGTCATCGGTGCTCGATCTCAGGGTGATGCGCGCATCGCCAGCGATCGTGGCAGCAAGATCGAGCTTTTCCAGTCCCTCCTGGAATTCATCGACCCTGACGACGGATGCAAGCCACTCAGCGAGTTTCAGGAAATTGTCGACGAACCAGATCAGCGCGGCCTGGACGGCCATGAAGGCGGCGACGATTTGCATCACAGCGCCAAGCGAAACCTCTCCAGCCAGATACTTTGGGGCGATGAGCAGCAGAGGGACGATCGGGAAAAGCGCGCTGTTGGCGTTCAGCACGAGGGCGACGATACCCTGCTGCCGAATAACGCCGATCCATGCCGTAACCACCCGGCCGTAGTTCCGTTGCACCGAGGCTCGCTCGTCGGCGTCCCCCTTGATGAGAGCGATACTCTCGGCGTTCTCTCGCAGCCTGGTCATCTCGGCTCGGAATTGCGCCTCGGCTTCGTTCTTCGAGGCGATGCGCGCTACCAGGGGTCGGCCTGAGAGGTAGGCCGCGAGCGACGTTGCGCAGGCGTACCCGATCGCCGCAATCGCCATGTAGCTCGGGATGACGATCTCGATTTCGCCGACGGTAAAGCGTGCTGATCCTGCGACCCGCCAGAGGATCGCGGCGAATGTCACGGCGCTGGCTGCCGCAGTGATCAGACCGATCGCGAATTCGACCAAGGGCTCGATGGCGAGCCTGACGTCCTCGGCGATGCGGTATTCCGGCGCCGGCAGCGCGTCGCTCGAGAACTGGAGGCGGTAGTAGCGTTGATCGGCGATCCACCATTGCGCAAGCCGCCGCGTAACGAACTCGCGCCAGCGCATCTGCAGCCAGAGGCGGCTGACGAGGAGCGCCGACAAGGCGAGCGCGGCCAAGAGCACGAGCGCGGGCAGCCAGGCCACGACACCCCAGAGCTTTCCTGTGTCGCGAACCTCCAGCGCGTCGAAGAACGAGCGGTTCCAAGTGTTGATCCCAACCGCGACTGTGATCTGTGCGGCGACGCACAGCAGGACGAGACCAGTCTGCGCCCATGCCGCCAGTCCATCGCGACCGGACCAGAAGCCTTTCGCCATCTGGAGGAAGTGCCGCGCCCTCGATCGGATCACCATAGCCGTCTCTCGTTGGAGGCGACCGCGAAGGCCTTGAGTGGCGCGAGGCGGATCTAAGGCGGTGGCCGCCTAATGACATTCCGCGCCAACGCCCGCAAAAGCGATCGCGGTCCTGCGACGCCTGAAGGCGCCGCCTGAAGCGGCGTCAACATGAGCTGCGGACGCCAGTTCCTCGCACGCGAAGTCGTCCCCGCATCTGTGCGCTTGCGCACACAATCCCATCGGCCGGGCGCGGCGCGAACGCCACGCCCCGCTGCAGCGAAAAAGTTGGGACGGGAGAATTTGGCTCGGCTGGGCCTCAAAATGAGGGCCGGATTGTCAAGGCTGGCGGTAATCGCGCCAGCGGCAGCTCCTATCGGCTAGACCGGTTCCACCTCACTGCGAAGATTTCACGAGGGAACCGCCACGTCCGGACTGCCGTTCTGATGGGCACTCGGCTCCGGCCGCATGCCTTGGAGATCATCATGAAGACTATTATTTTCGCGACACTCATCAGCGTCGGCGCCGCTTTCGGCGCAATGGCGCAGACCGCAACCACATCCCCCGCGCCGTCCCCGATCGCGCCGGCGGACGCCAACGCGCCGCTGCCCGGTGCCAACAGCTTCACGGAAGGTCAGGCCAAGAGCCGTCTCGAAGCCAATGGCTACTCCGCGATCACCGAGCTCAAGAAGGATGAGCAGGGCGTCTGGCGCGGGACTGCGACACATGACGGCAAGTCGACAGCCGTCTCCGTCGATTATCGCGGTAACATCGCGCGCAACTGACCCATTCCATCCCGATTTCGAGCCGTAGGAGATCATCATGACAGAGACCATCACCAGATCCTATGAAACGCATGAAGCGGCCTCGGCCGTCGTGGCCAATCTGGAAGCCGCCGGCATCACCAGTTCCGACATCAGCGTGGTGAGCAACCGCAGGGATGAGCACGACAGCAACGCGCCTGAAGGCGCCGGCATCGGTGGCGTCGTCGGTGGAGCGGCTGGTCTGCTGGCCGGGCTCGGCATGCTCGCGATCCCCGGCATCGGTCCAGTCGTTGCCGCCGGCTGGCTCGCCAGCACGGCTGCGGGCGTCGCAGTTGGCGCGGCGACCGGAGGGCTAGTCGGCGCGCTGACCAGCGCAGGGGTGAGCGATGAAGACGCTCAATACTACGCCGAGACAGTCCGTCGTGGCGGCTCGGTCGTGTCCGTACGCGCTGCTGACGAGGAAGCGGCGAGCGTCGAGGCGATCATGGACGGTGCAGCGCCGCTCGATCCGGCTGCGCGGCGTGCAGAGTATCAGCGCGATGGCTGGACCGGTTTCGATGAGAACGCCGGGCCCTATCGTCCGCCGGTCGTCTGAGCGGACGGTCGATAGCAAGATGTAATCCTCGCGGCCCTGCCGCGAGGATTATGCGCCTTTGGCGATGAGCCTTCGTTGCAAAAATGAGGTTTTCAAATGAATGAAGCTGCATTGATCGAGCAGGTCGCGACAAGACATGACGTGCCGCGTGAAGCCGTCGCCGAGGCTCTGAAGGCGCTCCGGCGAGGTAACGGGACCATGGCGCAATTCTCCCACGAGGCGTTCGGGGGTATGGCGCAATGGTCCAAAGGCGGGATGAGCATGGTGGGCGATATGTTCAACCGGGCCACCAAGGCGCGTTTCGATGCCGTGATGGCGGACCTCGCAGAGGGGATTGCGGCGGGTGTTTACGCGAGCGAAAGCAATGACCGGCCGGACACCGCTGTTCATCCGACGGCGGCAAAATGGCCGTCCGATTTCGGAACACCGGCATCTTCGGGTAGCCAGAACGACATGCGATATGCGTTCTTCCCGTCCTCGCGTCGGCTGATCATCGACAGCGAGCGAGGTCGTAAGGTCTACGACACAGGCGATCACCAGATCACGGGGGTTTCCCAGCAGCAGTCCGGGACCCAGTCCCTTCGGTTCAGTAGCCAGGACGGGGACGTGTCGGTGGAAACGCTAAAGGCGATGGAATGACGCGCGTGCGGCATGTTGGACGAGCCGGCTGGCCACCTAGACCACATCCTCGATCAATCTGAGTCGCTTGGCCTCGGTAGCCTCAATGTACCAATTCTCAGGCGCTTTCGACAGGACATCGTCCATCGTCACCGATGATCCCATGATGAGGTTTTGAAATCCCTCGTTCTGGATGGCGATCGACTGCTCGATCTCGTGGAGTTTGGCCTTGAGTCCGGCCACGCAGGTCGTCAGCGGACCATCGATGACCAACTCCGCCTTCATTTTGCGCTCGTGGATCATTAGCCGCGTGCCACGCGTGAGGTAGCGGTTCTCACGAGAGAAGAAGCTCATGAACGTCGCGCCCGCCGAGTAGATCGCTGCTTTCCCAAGGAAGACAAAACGGCGGCTCGGCTGGATCTCACTGTGGAACCGCACATCTTCGCCCATCATGCGGGCAACCTCGGGATCGCCTCCAAGCGTGCTCAACTCAATCACGACAACGCCCGATTCTGGCGCGGTTAGAAGCTTCTCGCGAAAGGCTTCGTACATTTTGTAGTCCACCGTTCCAGCGAGAAGGATCGCTGGGTTGGCGAAATCCTTCGGCGTCATCGCTGCCGCACTAGGCCGTGGTGACGGGTCCGCGTGCGACCGTGGCGCGTGGTCCATCGATTCTGGTTGGGCTGATTGTGTCATCGGTTTCTCCTGAGCGGCGGAGAACGTTCCCACAGTCTGCTGGTTCCGCATGCTGAGGAAATTTGGCGCTGCGGTTCATCATCGACGGAGCGGAACCGGCTTTGGCATAGGTCGGTTCACTGCTGGTCCGCCTGTGACCACAGATAGCGCCCCATGACACAACGAGATGAACGGCAGCACTATCCCGTTACTCCCGATCAGCGGTACTTCCTCGTCGCGGGTCGCCTCTGGCGATCGAGCAACCCGGCGCTGCCCGCAGATGAAAGGCAGGAACTCGTCAACGAGCTCATGTCAGGCCGGCGCGCCGTAAAGATCGCCAAACGCAATGGCGGAGACGTTGCCGCCGCCCGCCGTCTCGTTGACGATGCAAAACGTCGATTGGGCGAGCGCGGCCCTGCCTGGTGGCGGGATGGAGCGCCGGACTATAATCGTCAATTCGCCAAGAACACCCCATATTCTGACTGGGCGCGGCAGATGGGGGCCAGCCAGGCAGGGACCAGCTAACATGCGTACGAGCGTCCGATCCACTATGGAAGGATGGGGACCCAATGATGACAGGTCTATCAGTAGCCGGCAGCGCCGCCATGGCATCGTTTGCTTTTGCAGCATCGACGGGAGAAGCGGCTGTGCGAACGGTCGTCATATGGGCGGATATCGCATCCAGCGCGGACTATTCCTCGCAGTCTCGCGCGTTTCTGGACAGCGCTGACGGGCTGAAGGAGCGCGATATGATCGTGATGTCGATCATAGGAACAGAGGCGGCAAAGGTGCTCGTCGGACCAGAGCAGCAACCGCGGAAACAAGGGCTGCCGGCGTCGAGCCATCCAATCCGAACTGGATTCTACGTGACGTTGATCGGAAAGGACGGTCAGGAAAAATTTAGCTCTGACAGACCTGTCGATCCGAAGATCCTGTTCTCGCTCGTCGATGGCATGCCGATGCGGCGCCAGGAGATGCGTCGAGCACGATAATCCGGTAGCCTCTCGCGGTCGGGATCATGTTTTCAGTCGACCTTCCGATAGAACACTGACAAGGTTGCCAGCTCGACGCCGAGCTTTGTGACGGATGCCCTCGCGATCAGGGTCTTGTCGTCCTGAAGCCAACCAGTCGTCGAACCCGTTTGAGCTCTCCGATCCGTCCTTGGAGGGCACGCGTCGTCTGTAGGTCCAGTGATAGGCGTTGCCCGCCTGCTCTCCTTTAGCGACACCGTCTACGCGGGGTTCGCGACCTTCATAGCTGCCTTCACTGGTCTTCCGGATCGTCCATTCCAGCTTGTCGACATGGCCGTCGTCGAAGGTATAGATCTCCGTCAATCGAAGGGTCCTTGCGGCCTCATCCCATCGACCGGAGGCCTCGATCATGAACTGCTGCTGAAAGGTGCCGAAGCGGCTCTGCATCACGCCCCACCCTTGCGAGCGTCCCTCGAAAAACCGCTCCAGCACGAATGTTGGCTGCTTACCCGTAAAATCGCTGATGTTCATCGGCATACATCCTCCGATTAGTAAGGCCGCAGTCATGACAAGGGCTTTGAGCATGGTGGAAGTCCGACCTCATTGACGATGAGAACGCCTTGGCCCCCCTGACGTTCCGCGCTTTTTGGAAGCGTTGGGAACAGCGCCGTCAGCCGCTTATTGTTGACTCGCAGCCATCGAGCGAGGAGGTCAGCATGACTAAAGTCCTCCTATCTACGCCTTGGCTCAGTACCGCACGCCGCAGTGACCCGGACAGTTGCCCAGCAGTCTGAAGGGCGCACCGGCGCCAATCCCCCTGCCTGATCACCCGACCGGTCGCCATCCGCCCTACGAGGCTGGCGACGCCGACCGGCTGGCCGCGGGCAAGCACGTGAAGTCGGCTGCCGATCACGTTCATGGCGATGGCAAAACGGCCGTTGTGATCAGCCCGACCGAATCTGTGGCAGGCGAAGACAGTTAAGACGTCGGTGGCGATGGCGCCACGATCGGTTCTTCGTCACTGCCTTGACCTGTGCTGGGGACGTGCTTCGACTTGTCCCTCGACGGGCGACCTGTCTCGTCCGCCGCAGGAAGGACCAGCAGATCCACCAGTTTTTGATAGCGGCGCTTCGCGACCTCGACCTGCAGATCCGATCCATCGCGCCTGACGGTGAGAAGCGACTGCCTCGCGGACTTCGCGACGATAAGCTGCTCAGTGCTGGCGTGGCTCGATGAGCAGACCACATCGCACATAGCAATCATCAAGATCAGGTCGCCCTGCGCCCGTACGGCAGCGCTCCGCCAGTGTGGCCCGATACCGTCCATGCCTGCCTCGCTAGTTCAAGGACTCGCTAGTTCAAGGAGGAGACAAGAAAGCGCAGGCCGCGTGCAGCGCATTAAACTCTGACGGTTCAGTCCGAAATTGCTCGATTGTCATATTGCGAACCGGAACCAGTAGCCCGGTCACGCTGTTGGACACCAGAACGGAGGATATCGCCATGCTTGATGGTCAAGGAAAGAAGCTGTCCGAGGACGAGGTTGAGAAGGTCAAGGCTGCGATCAAGCCGAAGCAGGACGTCTCTCTAAATCAGGTTTCCGTCGATCCCGCGACGACCGGGATCTCAGGAGCCGATAGCGATGGCGAGCACGAAGATCAGGTGCCGGCTTCGACGGAGCACAACGCAAGCATCTGATCGGGCGCGCAAGATCGCGTTGGACCGGTCGTTTCTGCCGATGGCTCATTTTGAAAAGGCGCGAGTTATGAATCATGACCAATTGGCTTCCCTGCACACCGTCATCATCGATGCGCGCGAGGGCTACGGTAAAGCCATCGAACAAGCCGCGGATCCCGGCGTTCTCGAGCGATTGCGCGCCGTCGACGCGCTGCATCAGTCTGCTCATGCCGATATCCACCGAATGCTCGGCTCTCATGGAGAGACGGCTAACGACGATGGGTCGTTAATGGGAAGCCTCCACAAGGCGGTCGTCGCGACACGATCGGCGATCCTCGGTCTTGACGAGGCGTCGCTGGCTTCGTTCGCAAGCGGCGAGGAGAGCAATCTGAAGGCTTATGACGAGGCGATCGCCGAGATGTCAGACCCGTCCCAACGCGCCGTTCTCCAGGAGCACCGCGATGCGCTGGCGGCAGAGGTGACCGCCATGAAGCATCAGGCGGAAACAGCCGGGACGACCATCATTTGAGAATGTCTGCTGAATGACGGGCCAGCGCTGGACGCTGCCGTCGCCATGGCGAAGGCAGCGCCGAGCTGCGCGGCCGCTCAGATCGTAAGGGGAGCGCTCAGGATTGGCGCACGAGCCTCGGTACAGAGGTCAGACTTCTTCGAGATGCGCAGTCGGCGCCATTGAGCATCCTCGCGAGTTAGGCTCCCTGGTTTCACCCGAAGGCAATGCAACGTCGGTGAAGCTGCCGATTGTGGCGCGTCGGAATAACCGGACCAATGTCCCCGGGTGAACGCGCGATCGCTCACGCGACCCTAATAGCGTTGAGCTATGACGGCTCCACCCATGCCATGATGATGCCGACGCCGGCATTGGACGCCATAACGCGCTCGATAAAATCGTCGGCGCGGTATCCTTGGCGCAGGTCGACGCGAAAAGCGCCGGCGTGTTGCTGACCAGTCGCGTATCGGTCGAGTTGGTACAAAAGGCCGCGCGTATCGGCGTCCCGCTCCTGGTTGCGATATCGGCGCCGACTGCGCTAGCGATCCAAACCGCAGACGAGGCAGGGGTTACTGGCGTCGCGATTGCGCGAGACGACGGTTTCAGGTGTTCACGGATGCCCGACGCGTGATCACGACGGCTTAGATGTCTCCGGTCCGATCGCATCGGCGATCGCGTCCTTCTGCCGGGCCGATGCGATTGTCATCACGAGGATGAACGCGGCGAGGACGAGACAAATTCCGTTCGTCAAGATCAGTGGCCATTCCACTTTGGCGAAGCCATAGGCGAGCCAGAGCGCGAAACCGGACGTCGTCAGCGCGTACATCGGAGCCGAAATCGCGCCGGTGTCGCGGGTCTTCAGGATGCGCAGGGCCTGCGGCACGAAGCTGACCGTGGAGCACAAGGCTGCGGCATATCCGAGCACGTCGATCCAGTTCATCGTTCTGCGCCGATTCCGCGTGCGTAACGATCGTGGCCTTCCCAATCAGGCCGCATCGGCGATCAGCTTGTCGATGGTGATCGGCAGGCTGCGGATGCGCTTGCCGGTGGCGTGGTGGACGGCGTTGGCGATGGCGGCCGCAGTGCCGACGATGCCGATTTCGCCCAGGCCCTTAACGCCGATCGGGCTGGTCTTGTCGTCGTGTTCCTCGACGAAGATCACCTCGATGTCGTGGATGTCGGCGTTGGCCGGCACGTGATACTCGGCGAACGAATGGTTCATCATCCTCCCGAGCGTATGGTCCGTCAGCGTCTCCTCGTGGAGCGCCATGCCGATGCCCCAGACGACGCCGCCGATGATCTGGCTGCGCGCGGTCTTGGGATTGAGGATGCGACCGGCGGCGACCGCGTTGACGATGCGGGTAACGCGCAGCACGCCCAGATCTTGGTCGATGCGCACCTCAGCAAAGACGGCGGCGTGGGTATAGGAGGAATGGCTCTTGGGCAGCATCATACCGACAAGGCCTGGCCCCGCCGACTCCTCAGCCTCGACTGCGTCGCCAGCCGCCGCGATGGCGTCGGCCAGGGAAACGCTCCGGCTGGCGTCGGCGCGCATCACGATGCGGCCGCCGGCAAAGGCAACGTCGTCGATTCCGGCGTCGGCCAGCGGCGAGCCGTCGATCTTGCGGGCCTGCTTGAAGAGGGTTTCGCGCAGGGTCTTGCAGGCGGCCGCCACGGCGCTGCCAGCCGAAGCAGCCGTCCATGATCCGCCTTGAACAGGCGATGCCGGAAGGGATGAATCCCCGAGTGCGACCGTGACATCCTCCATCGCCAGCCCAAGCACATCGGCCGCGATCTGCGTCAGAATCGTATAGGTGCCGGTGCCGATGTCTGAGGTAGCGCAGGAGATGGCGAGCTTGACGTCCGCGCCGAGCACTGCCCGCGCCGAGGTCTTCATCATGTTGGCTTCCCAGACGCCGCTGGCCATGCCCCAGCCGATCAGCTCGCGTCCCTCGCGCATCGAACCGGGCCGAGCGTCCCGCCTGCTCCAGCCGAAGCGTTCCGCGCCTTCGCGATAGCAGGCGCGCAGCTCCTTGGACGTGAATGGCTTGTCATCGTTCTCGTCGCGCTCGGCATAGTTGCGCAGCCTGAGTTCGATCGGGTCTATGCCGGTTGCGATCGCGAGTTCATCCATCGCGCTTTCCAGTGCGAAGAGGCCGAGCGGCGCGCCGGGGGCGCGCATGTCGCCGGGCGAATAGGTGTCGAGCTTGGCCAGTTCGTAGCGGAGATCGACGTTCGGCGCGGGGTAGAGCAGCCCCGACCAGTTGACGACGACCTCCTGATGATCCTCGAACTGGGAGGTCGCGGCGATCACCTGGTGCTGGACCGACTGCAGACGGCCGTCCTTGTCGGCACCCAGCGACAGCATGTTGATCGTCTCGGGCCGATGGACATGCGAGAACATTTGCTTGCGCGTTAATTCGAGCCGCACTGAGCGCTCGAGCGCCAGCGAGGCCATCACCGCGAGGAAGAGCTGGTGCTGCGGGCGCAGGCCGGAACCGAAGCCGCCGCCGACATACGGAGCTACCACTTTTACATCGTCGCTGGACAGGCCGAAAACGCTGGCGACATAAGCCTGACTGTTCTGCACCCCTTGGGTCTTGTCGTGGACGGTGATTTTGCCGTCGCCTTCCCAGATCACGGTCGTGGCGTGCGGCTCCATCGGATTATGGTGCTCGGTAGCGATCGTGTACTCGCCGCTGATGCGGACAGGGGCCTCACCAAAGGCCTTGACCGCATCCCCGCGCGGCTTGGGCGGTGGTGCGATGCCCATCCGCTTCTTGGGAGGCTCGTAGCTCTCGTTGCGGGCCTGGCTGAGATCGGTCTCATGCGGATGCCTCTCATAGGCGACCCGCACCAGCGAGGCGGCATGGCGCGCGACGTCGAAACTTTCGGCCACAACCAGCACGATCGGCTGGCCGCTATACTGGACCTCGTCGCTATAAAGCGGCCGGAAGGGCTCGCCCGGCGGGCCAACCATGTCGCGATATTTATAGGTGAACCAGGCCGTATTGGGCCGGTTCTCATGGGTGAAGACCTTGATCACGCCGGGCGTTGCCTCGGCGGCGGTGGCGTCTATGCCGGTGATTTTGCCGCGCGCGATGCTGCTTCCGACGATGTAGGCGTAGGCGAGATCGGGGCCTGTGAACTCTGCAGCATAGGTCGCCTTGCCGGTGACCTTGGCAGGCCCGTCGACGCGGCTGCGGGGCGAGCCGACATGGGTGTCGTTCCTGAACATGATAGGGCCTTTCAGGCGATGCGCTTGTCGGTTTGAGACTGCGGCGTGCCGGCGGCGGCCTGGGCCAACGCACGGATAACGGCGCGCCGCGCCAGATTGATCTTGAAGGCGTTGTGCTCGTGCCCGACGGCACCTTTGAGCAGGAGATCGGCTGCGGCGGCGAAACTCTGCTCGTCGGCGGCACGGCCTGCCAGCGCCTCCTCGGCCGCTAGCCGCCGCCAGGGCTTGTGGGCGACGCCGCCGAGGGCGATGCGCGCGGATGTGATGGTCCCGCCATCCATCTCGAGCGCTGCCGCAACGGAGATCAGCGCGAAAGCATAGGAGAGCCGGTCACGCAGCTTGAGATAGCTGTAATGGCCGGCATAGGCCTGACTGCCTTGGGGCAGCACGACGGCGACCACGATCTCGCCCGACTCGAGCGTATTGTCGTGTTCAGGCGTATCGCCGGGAAGGCGGTGATAGTCGGCAAAGGGTATGATGCGCTGCCCGTCAGGCCCCGCGACGTGAACCTCGGCTCCCAGCGCCGCAAGCCCGACGCACATGTCGGACGGATGCGTGGCGATGCAGTGTTCGCTCGCGCCGAGGACTGCATGGATGCGGTTAAGGCCGCCGATCGCGGAACAGCCCGAGCCGGGCTCGCGCTTGTTGCAAGGTGTCTGCGCGTCGTTGAAATAGTAGCAGCGCGTGCGCTGGTTGAGGTTGCCGCCGGTCGTGGCGGCGTTGCGAAGCTGCGGCGTCGCTCCGGCCAAGATCGCGCTGGCGAGCAGCGGGAAGCGCGCCTCGATGCGCTCGTCATAGGCAACCGCCGTGTTGGGCACTAGCGCACCGATGCGCACGGAACCCTCGTCAGTGTCCGCGATTTCCCTGAGAGCCTCGATCCGCGTCACATCGACGAGCGTCGAAGGCCGTTCGACATCGTATTTCATCAGATCGACGAGATTGGTGCCCCCGGCGATGATTTTCGCCATTGGATCGGCAGAAAGCACCCTCACGGCGTCCTCAATGCTATTTGCGCGGTGGTAGGAGAATACGTTCATTCCGCGGCTTCCTTCACCAGTTGGCCGCGCTGGACGAGAACGTCCTCGATCGCGTCGACGATGTTAGGATAGGCACCGCAGCGGCAGATGTTGCCGCTCATGTGCTCGCGGATCTCCTCGCGGCTGACGGCGCGCCCTTCCTCGATCAGCGCCACGCCCGAGCAGATCTGGCCTGGCGTGCAATAGCCGCACTGGAAGGCGTCGCGCTCTATGAAGGCGGCCTGTAGCGGGTGCAGCGCGCCGCTCTGCGACAGCCCCTCGATCGTGGTGATCGACTTGCCGTCCTGCATGACCGCGAGCTGCAGGCAGCTGTTGATGCGCTGGCCGTCGATCAGCACGGTGCAAGCACCACACTGGCCGTGGTCGCAGCCCTTCTTTGTCCCGGTCAGCGACAGATCGTGACGGAGAAGGTCGAGCAGCGTCGTTGCGGGAGACACATCCAACGAGCGGGTCTCGCCGTTGAGGGTGATCTGGATGGGGACTGTCTGCGTCCCGACGATTGCGTGAACGGGCAAGGCTTCGTCTCCTGCGGCCGAAAGTAAAACCTCTGGTGGCCGATGGCGCACCCCGTCTCAACGGCGGCGAAGATCGCAGGTTCCGAAGTGTCGAACTGGAACAGTTCGATGATGCGGTTCTTGTAACAGGACGTGAGCCATTCCGCCCCGCTCAAGTACCCTCCCGATATCGTGCTGCCAGAGGCCGACTAAGCCGCCACGGCCGATGGGCTGGTCATGACGTTACGGTCGATCAGCGAGACGACCTACAGGGATGGGGGCCACCCGCTGCGCAGCGTTCATCCCAGAGCCATGCCTTGCTCGAAGGCCAGATCGAGATCCTGGATCAACTGCCCCCCATGCTGGCGCAGGGACTGTACGCGACGCCCGCGACCTATACCGTCGCGATGCGGGTCTCGACGATTCCCGGCGACGTGCTCGACGACAACGTCTCGGTGCCTCGCGGCATGGCGCTAAAGCTCATCGGCGTGCCGGGCGAGCGGCTCGACGGCTCTAAGACAAGACGACGCAGGACTTCGCCATGGTCAACGGGCCGGTCTTCGGGGCGCCGACGGGCAAGGCGTTCCTGAACAACCTGAGGCTACTCGCCGGCACGACCGACAAGGCGGAAGGAGCCAAGAAAATGCTCTCTACCCTCCTTCAAGGCGTAGAAAGCCTTGTCGAGGCTTTCGGCGGCAAGAGCGCCACCCTCATCCAGATCGGGGGCCACCCGGAGACGACCCGTTCGGCGAGACCTAGTTCACCCAGGCGCCAGTCCTCCATTGCGATGACATCGCCAAATAGGGTCTGTTCCCAATCTCGTCCGAACTGAAGGCCCTGACCGACGTCAAGGTCGATCAGTCGGGCAAGCCCGACGGCCTGCGCGACACCGCAATCGATTTCTTCCGCGCAAATGGCGGCGTCTGGGAGCTGCGTGCGCAACACTGCACCGATATCGCGACCATGCCCATCGAGGATTCGAGTGTCGATTGGCAGCCGGACAAGAGCCTCTATGTCGCCGTCGCGCGCGTCACGGTAAAGCAGCAGGAGGCCTGGAGCGAGGCGAAGTCGCGGGCCTTCGACGACGGGCTGTCCTTCAGCCCATGGCACGGCCTGGCGGCGCATCGGCCTCTCGGTTCGATCATACGGCTGCGCAAGCCTGCCTACAGGGCGTCTGCCCGCTTCCGCTTCGAGCGCACTGGCTGCCCGATGATGGAACCGAAAGCCCGTGAGGACATTGGCGGGTAAGCGAGGCAGGACTTCGCCGATAGCCTTTTTCTCAGCAGGACATCTCGAAATGGGCAAGGACGATCCAAAGATCGAACCTTATGATGGGCCGTCCGGGGGCTGGGGTTCAGTCCGATCGGTCGAGGGCGTCATGGCCCGCGAAGGTGTGCTCATCTCCGGCAACGCCAGGATGCTGGCGCAGAACAAGCCCGGCGGCTTCGCCTGCGTCTCCTGCGCCTGGGCGAAGCCGAGCAAGCCACGCCTGTTCGAGTACTGCGAAAACGGGGCCAAGGCGACGGCCTGGGAGCTCACACGCAAGCGTGCCGATCCGGCCTTCTTCGAAAGTCATACGCTCGCAGAGCTTGAAACCTGGCCCGATCATGACCTGGAGGAGCGTGGCCGGCTGACACATCCGATGCGCTGGGACGTCGGTACCGACACCTATCGCCCGGTCGCTTGGGACGACGCTTTTGCCGAGATCGGAGCGGAGCTGAGGGCGCTGCTTCCCGAAAGCGTCGTCTTTTATGCCTCGGGCCGTGCCTCGCTCGAAACGTCGTATCTCTGGCAGCTTTTCGCGCGGCTCTACGGCACCAACAATCAGCCGGACTCCTCCAACATGTGCCATGAGAGCACTTCGGTCGCGCTGCCCGAGAGCATCGGCGTGCCGGTCGGCACCGTGACGCTCGACGATTTCGAGCAGACGGACTGCATACTGTTCTTCGGACAGAATGTCGGCTCCAACAGTCCGCGCATGCTGCATCCGCTGCAGGAAGCCGCCAAGCGCGGCGTGCCAATCATCACCTTCAATCCGCTGCGCGAGCGCGGGCTTGAGCGCTTCACCAACCCCCAATCGCCGATCGAGATGCTAACCCGCTCCGAGACACAGATCTCGTCGCAATACCATCAGGTCAAGGCCGGCGGCGACATTGCAGCGATCTACGGGCTGGCGAAGGCGGTGCTCGCGCTCGACGATGCTGCTCGACTTTCAGGCAAGCAGCGCATCCTCGATATCGACTTCATCGCCGAGCATGGCCATGGCTTCGAGGCGTTCGAGGCCGCCGTCCGCGCTCAATCCTGGCCTGCGCTGGAGCAGCAATCGGGCCTGACGCGGGCCGCGCTGGAAGAGGCGGCCTTCGTCTATGCCCATGCGAGAGCCGCCATCGGCGTCTTCGGGATGGGGCTTACCCAGCACCGCACCGGCGTCGAGAACGTCCAGATGCTGGCGAACCTGCTGCTGATGCGTGGAAACATGGGCAAGCCGGGAGCTGGCATCTGTCCCGTGCGCGGCCATTCTAACGTGCAGGGCCAGCGCACCGTCGGCATCACCGAGAAGCCGGAACTTGCCCCGCTCGACAAATTGAAGGAGCTCTACGGTTTCGAGCCGCCGCGCGAGAAAGGCCTCAACACGGTCGAAGCGTGCCAAGGCATCCTGAAGGGCGAGGTCAAGGCGTTTCTCGGGCTGGGCGGCAACTTCATACGCGCAATCCCCGAGACGGCGGCGATGGAGACTGCCTGGCGTCGCCTACGGCTCAGCGTCCAGGTCTCCACCAAGCTCAACCGCAGCCACCTGATCCATGGCAAGATCGCCTATGTGCTGCCCTGCCTCGGCCGCATCGAACAGGACATGCAGGCGAGCGGAGCGCAGATCGTCACAACCGAATCCTCAACCGCGCATATCCACTCTTCGCGCGGCACGTCGACGCCGGCGAGCCCGCACCTCTTGTCGGAGCCGGCCATCGTCGCCGGGCTCGCCAACGCCGCCCTGGAGCCCAATCCTCGCGTTCCGTGGGGCCGTTGGATCAGCGATTACAGTTTGATCCGCGACGCGATCGAGGCGACATATCCTGAGATCTTCACCGACTTCAACGCACGGATGGACCAGCCCGGCGGGTTCCACCGCCCGATTCCGGCGCGCCAACGAGTCTGGAAGACGAAGACCGGCAAAGCCAATTTCATCGTACCCGAAGGACTCGACGAAAATCCCGACATGGTCGCGCCGTCCGACCGGTGCGGCATCCTGCAATTGATCACCCTGCGCTCGAACGACCAGTTCAACACCTCGATCTATGGCTATGACGACCGCTTTCGCGGCGTCAGCAACAGTCGATCGGTACTGTTCATGAATACAGACGACATGGCCCGACTCGGATTCATCGATGGAGCAATCGTCGATGTGTCGAGTGTGGCCGGCGACGGCGTCAAGCGGATCGTGAAGGCGCTTCGAGTGACGACCTATGACATTCCGGCAGGGTGCTGCGGGGCCTATTACCCCGAGTGCAATCCGCTGATCCCTGTCTGGCATTACGCGTCGCGCGCCAAGGTACCAGCCGCAAAGTCGATTCCCGTGACGCTGCGCGCTTCGATCGCCTGAATGGGATCCTGACGGGTTCTGGGAGTCAGCCATCGACTCCAACCCTGTATAACCTCGGCATTGGTAGAGTGCGCGAGGAACATGGATCATGGTCGACCGTTGAAGCCGGGAAGGATCAGAACTGACGCTCCCGTCAGCATCTCGCACTCCTGCGTATTCCTTATCGGAGAGTGGCTTTCTATGGATCGTCGCATTGCTGTTCTGGGGCTCGTCGGCTCGGCACTGTCAGGCAGCGCCTTCGCCGTTCCGCCGATGACACAGGTGCAGGTCGAACGCACAGACGGTGTCGGGCCAGGCCGTCGGCCTGCCGTGCTCCTCGTCCACGGGTCGGATGGCGTCACGCGGCGAGCCCATTATCAGCTCGCTGCACGGATGCTCTCGGCACAGGGTTTCACTGTCCTCTTCCCGCATTATTTCGAGGCGACCGGGGACATCCGCGCCTCCTACGGCGATATCGCGGCGAAGTATCCCTCTTGGTTGAGCGGCCTGGATCATGTGCTCGACAACGCCGCCAATGACTCCCTCATCGACGCCAGCCGCGTCGGCGTGGTCGGGATTTCGCTTGGCGGCGCGCTGGCGCTTTCGCTTGCCTCTCGGGATCGACGTATCGACGCTGTTGTCAGCTATTTCGGGTTTCTGCCGGGCGATATTGGATCGGGGAATCCGCGCGCTCCGACTCTCATCCTGCACGGCGACGCAGACCGTGTGGTTCCGGTGCGCAATGCCGCACTGATCGAGTCGGCGCTGCGGGAGCGCGGCGTTCCGGTCGAAAAGCAGATCTATCCCGGCGAAGGCCATGGCTTCGGTCAGGCCGCGCAGCTTGATGCGGCGACCCGGACTGCAGCCTTCCTGCGCCGACGACTGACCGGATAAACGCCCCGCTCAAGCTCAAGCCGCGACCCTATCCTGATCGCCTCCCGGCATTGCAGTCGCTGCTTTGACTGCCCTTGGCCATCAAGTCGGCATGCGAACCGAAGACCGAGCCGACGAATTGATAGACGCCGAAAAGATTCCAAGCCGATAGGGCGGAAGGGTGACGACGTGTTTCAGGACGGCTAACCTGCCCGCTCAATCGAAGGTGAAGCTGTCTGCGGGAATCTCGGCCGAAGCGGGTCGCCAGTGCGTCGGTTGCCAATCCAGCGGCTCACCATTGTCGCCTATCCAAGTGCCGGATTGATCCGATTGCACATTCCGCCGATACCGCGCGCGAGCCTCATGGCTTCCGTCGGTAACCTCGCATTGCTCGCTGATCGTCTTGCGCACCATCGGCGAGCCAAGCGTCCATTTCTGCGACATTCTCTCCCCCCGTTGTCAACTGCCGATATACGGCCAATCAGCGCGGGTGGATGAACGCATGCCGAGCCCAATTCTAACGCTGCATCTATTTTGCCAGCCGCGCGTAGCCAGATGGGGCCAGTCGCAGGAATTCTCGCGATGTTCAATTTGTACACGCTACTTTCGGAGCGGCGGCCATCGAGGACACACGTTGCAATGAAACTGCCAATAGCCATTAACTCAGATGAAGAATACTCTGCTGCGATAGACCGTCTTAAGGAACTCGAATTCAATTTTGGCTATACCTTCGACGATATTGAATGCGTAGCCATCACCGAAGCTATGTTACGATGGGAGATGCGCAGAAATGTGGACGCAGACGCGCACTGATATTCAAAGCAGTAGCTTGGCGGCAATCCAGAAGCACCTACCGCCAGCGGCCGGTCGTGTCCCTGATGGTGGTGTAGCTTCGAAGGCCACCGCGATGCCGGCTTTGGCCGGGCTGGTCAGGCGGCCACGGCTGGCAGGCTGACGATGGGATCATCGCTGATCGGCGCGATGCTTTCCAGCGTGATGTAGCGGGCGCGTTGGACGGCCCATTCGTCATTCTGTTCGAGGAGTATCGCGCCGACGAGGCGGGTGATGGCGGCCTCGTTGGGGAAGATGCCGACGACCTCGGTCCTGCGCTTGATCTCGCCGTTGAGGCGCTCCAGCGGGTTGGTGCTGTGCAGCTTGGTGCGATGCTGCGTCGGGAAGGTCATATAGGCTAGGACGTCGGTTTCGGCCGTGTCCATCAGCGCCGCGAGCTTGGGAACCGTCGGTCTGAGCTGATCGGCGACCCTGCGCCATTGCTGGCTGGCAGCGGTTGCGTCGTCCTGGGCGAAGGCCGTGGCGATGAAGGCCGAGACGACGCGCCGCCCGGAGCGGCCGGCATGGGCGAGCGCGTTCCTCATGAAGTGAACCCGGCAGCGTTGCCAGGTCGCGGTCAGCACCTTCGAGACGGCCGCTTTGATGCCTTCGTGGCTGTCGGAGACGACAAGCTTCACCCCGCGCAGACCGCGCCTGGCGAGCTTGCGCAGGAAGGCGGTCCAGAAGGTCTCGGCCTCGGAGGGGCCGATATCCATGCCCAGCACCTCGCGCCTTCCGTCGCTGTTGACGCCGACGGCGACGATCACCGCCACCGAGACGATCCGGCCAGCCTGGCGCACCTTCACATAGGTCGCGTCGATCCAGAGATAGGGCCAGTCGCCCTCTATGGGACGATCGAGGAAGGCCTGCACCCTCTCGTCGATCTCCTCGCAGAGACGGCTGACCTGGCTCTTGGAGATACCGCTCATCCCCATCGCCTTGACCAGGTCGTCGACCGAACGGGTCGAGATGCCCTGGATGTAGGCCTCCTGAATCACTGCGGTGAGCGCCTTCTCGGCCATCCGACGCGGCTCGAGGAAGCCGGGGAAGTAGCTGCCCTTCCTCAGCTTCGGGATGCGCAGCTCGACCGTGCCGGCGCGGGTCTCCCAGTCCCGGTCACGATAGCCGTTGCGCTGGACCAGACGCTCAGGGCTCTTCTCGCCGAAGCCGGCGCCGGTCAGCCCACCGACCTCCAGCTCCATCAGGCGTTGCGCGGCAAAGCCGATCAACTCGCGCAGAAGATCGGCGTCGGGGCTCTTCTCCAGCAGCCCGCGCAGGTTCATCATCTCGTCGGTCATCGGGGATCTCTCGGTTCAGGGTTTGCGTTCGCAACCCAAACCTAACCGGCAATCGCCGATGACCACCCTTAGCTACACCACGCTATGGGACACGACCCAGCGGCCCGTCTTTAGGCAGCCCAAGCCATAAGGGCCCCGCGCTTGGCACTGCGCCCGACAGGTCCGGCAGGAACTTCGCATAGTCACCGGGCTGATAGGCCACAGCCGCTTCCGGCAGTGCGGGCATGCCGCGCTCCGCCCCCCAGCGCGTGCGAACGCCTGATGCAACTCAGGATCGTCGCCGGAATACCGGATCGGCGAGCAGACTAGCAGGCCTCTGGCTCAAGCACGGCGTCGCCGCAGCCGTCGCGCATTTTAAGCGACTGTCGGGCGGGATAGCGTTTCGCAGCGTGCTCGGCCGCCAGCGTCCGCACGGTGCGCCGACGATCGTCGACGGGTTGCATCCTGGCGGTATCGCTAGGCGAAATCAGCCGTCGGTTTCTCGCCGCCACACCGGTTTGATATTAGAGAGGAAGCCAGTAATTGGAGAGGTCAGCCCGATGACAGTAGTTTCAGAGCAGACCCGACCCGGTCAGGAAAGCGTCTGGTCCTTCCCGCGCCCAGCGATCGCCGAACCCTGTAACCGTCACATCGTGAACCGCCATAGTGGCGAGACGATCGCAGACACGACGGCTGCGGTCCGCGTCATCGAAACCAGCCATCCGCCAACCTACTACCTTCCGCCAGACAGCGTGAACGCGCGGCTGCTGCCGTCGCCGCATCGCTCGATCTGCGAGTGGAAGGGGCAGGCGAGCTATGTCGACCTGGCGCTCGGCGCCGAAATCCTGCGCCAGGTGGGTTGGCTCTATCCATCACCGACGCCTGCTTTTGCCATCCTAGCGGGCTTCGTCGCCTTCTACGCCGAGCCGTTCGACGATTGCCTGATCGATGGCGAGACGGTGACGCCTCAGCCCGGTGGCTTCTATGGCGGACTTCCCACGTCGCCGGCCGTTCAAAGGGATCCCCGGTAGCCGCTTCTGGTGAAGGATGGGGCCGGATATTCGAAATGACGTTGCAGCGCAACTTTGTTGTCATAATCGCCCCCATTGATGGGTGGGGAATCGCCGGTACTAGGGGTGCCGTCGCCCGGTCTACGTGCTCCAAGTCCTGACGAAAGCGTCTCCAAGTTCAAGCAGGAACGCGTCCATATCTATGGCCCTGCGCTCAGCCCCGCCTAGTTCTCCCTGATGGAGAAAACCGAGCAGGACCGGGGCGATCAACGCGATCGCCGGCCCTCGCGGATTGACCTTGCGCATCTCGCCCGCAGCCATATGCGCATCCAGGCGCGCCTCGACGGCCAGAATGGTCGGCTCCAGCGCGTTGTCGAGGAAAGCCGGGCCCAGGCTAGGGTGACGCAATCCCTCGATCAGGCCGGTGGCGAACATTGCGCCCAGCCCGCCATAGCGGAAGCCGTCCGCCATATGGCGCAGCGCGTCTGAGATCGATTGCGCGAAGGGGCCGTTCGGCTGCGCCATCGTCGAGAGCGGCTCCGCGCCGCGTCGAAAATCATCCTCCATGACCGCACGCACGACATCTTCGCGCTTCCCGAAGTAATGCGTCAGCGTCGAGAGGCTGACCTCGGCGGCCGCAGCCAGTTCGCGCCATGATGCGAGCCCCGCATCCCGATCGCCGAGCCGCGCGCGAAGTCGCTCGATCAGCGCGGCGCGCCGCTCTCCATAGGCCAGATTTCGAGTGCCCTGCTTTCGCATATGGATCAGTTGAACCAATCTGCAAGAAATGCATTATAGCATGTGATCCAAACCATAGGAAAAATCATGCTGGCCCTTTATCTCTCGTTCGACGGCTTCCGCGCCATCCTTGTACTGATGCTGGCGATATCCCAGCCGGCTATGGGCTACTGGCCGCAGCTTCGGAAGTGGCCGCATAACACGCCATCGCGATCAGCCCGGCTGCAGACCCCCGTGGTCCCGATCGAATGGGCCTTCGCCATTTGGGGCGTCATCTTCACGGGTTGCATCGCCTTTGCAATCTGGCAGGCGATGCCGACGCGGCTCGCCGATCCGCTCCTGCGCGACATTGGCTGGCTCGCGATCGCAGTGTTCTCGCTTACCGTCACCTGGGAGTACTACGTCCCGAAAAGCGATCTGGGTTGGCCGAGCGTCGGGCTAATCGTCGCGACTCTGGCCGGCCTGCTCCTGATCATGGCCCGGCTTGAAGCCGCCGAGCCTTTTGATGCGAAGACGTTCTGGCTCGTCGCGGCGCCCTTCCAGCTCTTTGCGGGATGGATTTCGGCGGCGGTCTTCGTCAACGCATCATCCACGCTCAAGCTCAGCGGCATCGAGCAGAGGATGGCCTGGAGCACCGGTTTAATCGCAGCAGCCGTAGCGCTCGGTGGGGTCGTGGCCTTCGCCAGCGGCGCCGCGATCTACGGCGCGGCTATCGCCTGGGCGCTGTTTGGCGTCGTCGTGGCGAACATCGTCCGTCAGCCGAACCGGACCGTCGCAGTCTGGGCCGGCGCGTCGATCCCGCTCGTGATTGCGGCCGCTCTCGCTTGAAGGACCAGGCTGTTCATCGCCATGAGCATGGTGGCCCTAATCGACGACGCCGGCTACGACGTCGTCGAGGCCGCCACGCGGACGAGGCGATCCTGGTCTTGGAAACCGCCCCGACATCGCTGTCGTGTTCTCCGACATCGAGATGCCGGGATCCATGAACGGCTTGAAGCTCGCCTTCGCCATCCGGGATCGCTGGCCGCCGATCGCCATCGTCGTTGCGTCGGGCCGCATCCGGCCTCCGCGCGAAGAGATGGCCAAGGACGCTCGGTTCTTGCGCCAGCCTTGCAGCGAGTCCGAGGTTCTGGAGGCGGTCAGACATGCCGCGGCCCAGGCTTAAAACCGTGACGATGGCGCTATGAACTTCAGTGCGAAGGTGGCATCGATGGGCCTCGCCTCCGTGGAGCTCTCGTCGACGATGCATATGCAAGAGATCGTTCGGCTGAACGCGCTCGCCAGCTTCGAGATGCTCGATACTCCGCGGGAGCGCGACTTCGACGAGATCGCGCAGCTCGCGTCTGGCATCTGCGAGACCCCGATCGCCGTCGTCAACCTGATCGGGGAGGGGCGGCAATTCTTCAAGGCCGAGGTCGGCCTGGGGGTGCGCGAGACGCCGATCGACTCGTCCTTCTGCGCGCAGGCGATCCTTGAGGAAGATTTCCTCATCGTCCCCGACGCGACCAAAGACCCTCGGTTCGATTGCAATCCCCTCGTCACCGGCGACCCTGGCTTGCGGTTCTACGCGGGCGCCCTGCTGAAGACGGCCGAGGGTCACGCGATTGGGACCGTGTGCGTCCTCGACTACCGGCCCCGGGATCTGACCGAAATCCAGCAGCAGACACTCAAGGTGTTGTCCCGGCAGGTCATGCGGCAGCTCGAACTGCGTAAGGCGGTTCGCGAGCGGGATGCCGCCCTGGCGCAGCAAGCTGTGCTGAACGGCGAGCTTGCCCATCGCATGAAGAACACCCTCGCCATGGTGCAGGCGATCGCGATGCAGACGCTCAAAGGCGTCACCGAGCGCGATGCGGTAGATGCGCTGGGTCGTCGGATCGCGGCGTTGGGCGCAGCGCACGACCAATTGATCCGCGAGGACTGGACCGCCGCACCGATCCACAAGATCATTCGCTTGCTGCTCGATCTCCACGGCGACGGTGGCAGGATCCTGACGTCAGGACCCGGCATCGAGCTTGGTCCCAAGGCGACGCTTTCGGCTTCCCTCCTGCTTCACGAGATGGCCACGAACGCCACGAAGCACGGAGCGCTCTCGGTGCCGGAAGGCAAGGTCGACCTATCTTGGACCGTCGCGGCAGACGGTGCGGAGCCGACGCTTAGGATGACCTGGCGTGAGGCCGGCGGCCCACCGGTCAGTGAGCCGACAAGGAAAAGCTTCGGGTCGCGCTTGATCCAGATGGGTCTCGTCGGCAAGGGCGGCGTCGACAAGCGATACCTGCCTGGCGGCCTAGTCGCCACGTTCGAGGCAACCATGGCCGATATCCACGCGCTCTGACGACCTAATCGGACGGCTGCGCCACCTTCACCCGAGGGGGAAAGGAACATGCCGGCGATCTAAATGGAGTCCGGAAGCTTCGACTGCGATTTCCTTCTTGACGGAATGGATCAAAATGGTCGCCGGCGGATTACTCAGTCCGGCATGAGGAAATGAATTGACCGCTCGCCACGCCCCTCCGTCCGACGTCGCCTTTCGGCGCTTGTTCGCAGTCTCGCCGATGCCGATGCTCGTGCTCGCGCCCGACGTGCCGCGCTTCACCATACTGGAGGTGAACGCCGCCTACCTCACGGCCACCATGACGACGCGGGAAGGGCTCCTCGGGCGTCCGTTGTTCGAGGCCTTCCCTGACAATCCTAATGACGCCGCCGTGGATGGGGTCAGCATCCTGCGCGCGTCGCTGGAGCGCGCGTTGGCGACGCGTGCGTCGGACGCCATGGTGGATCTGCAATACGACATCGCCGCCCCGGACGGGACCTTCGAGCAGCGGTGGTGGAATGCGCTCAACGCTCCCGTCCTGAACGAGCGCGGCGAGGTGGAGGCCATCATCCATCAGGCCACCGACGTGACGAAGCAGCGCCGCGCCGAGGGGGCGCTCCGTGCCAGCGAGGAACGCCTGCGTTTCCTCGACCGGCTAGCGGAGGACACGCAGCCTCTCCGCAACGCGACTGAGATCATGTCGGTGACGGCGAGGCTGCTTGGCGAACACCTCGACGTCGCCGTTTGCGCCTATGCCGACATGGAGCCCGACCAGGACGGCTTCACCATCCGCGGCGACTGGACCGCGCCCGGCGCGCCCAGCATCGTGGGGATCTATAGCCTCGCGGGCTTTGGCGCGAGGGCAGTGCGCGATCTCCGCGCCGGACGACCGCTGGTCACACGCGACACGCTGGCCGAACTCGGCCCGCAGCAGGCCGAACTCTTCCTGCAACTTGGTCTGAAAGCGACCGTGTGCATGCCGCTCGTCAAGGAGGGTCGGCTCGCCGCATTGATGGCGGTCCATGCCTCGGAGCCGCGCGACTGGACGCAAGACGAGCTATCGCTGGTCGCCGACACCGTCCAAAGATCCTGGGCGCACATCGAGCGAACACGTTCCGAGAGCGCGCTTCGCGGGAGCGAGGCCCGGTTCCGAAGCGCCGTCCAGGCGGTGCAGGGCGTGCTGTGGACGAACGACGCCGAGGGACGAATGACGGGCGAGCAACCCGGCTGGGCTGCGCTCACGGGACAGACGCAGGCCGAGTATCAAGATTTCGGCTGGGTGCGGGCCGTCCATCCGGAGGATGCACAGGCGACGACCGAGGCGTGGCTCGCCGCCGTCGCCGCGCGCGTCACCTTCGTGCACGAACACCGGCTCCGAAGGGCGCTGGACGGCGCTTGGCGCGTGTTCACCATCAGGGCAATCCCCGCGCTAGCTGAGGACGGCTCGATCCACGAGTGGGTGGGAGTCCACACCGACGTCACGGACCAGCGCAGGGCCGAGGCCGCGCTTCGCGATTTGAACGAAACGTTGGAGCGACGGATCGACCAGGCGCTGGCCGAGCGCAAGCTTCTGGCCGATATCGTCGAAGGCACGGACGCCTTCGTGCAGGTGCTCGATCCCGGGTTTCGATGGTTGGCGATAAATCGATCGGCGACCGTGGAGTTCGAGCGCATCTACGGCGCACGCCCGCGGGTCGGGCTCGACATGCGGGATCTTCTCGCCCACCTCCCCGACCATAGGGCAGCGGTCGAGGCCTTGTGGGGTCGCGCTCTAGCAGGCGAGGAGTTCACCGAGATCGCCGAGTTCGGAGACCCGGCGCGCGACCGGCGCGCCTACGAGATGAGATACAGCACGCTGCGGGGACCGTCTGGCGAGCGGATCGGGGCCTACCAGTTCGTCCATGACGTGACCGAGCGCTTGAACGAGCAGCGGCGGCTTGAGGAGGCCGAGGCGGCGCTGCGGCAGTCGCAGAAGATGGAGGCGGTGGGACAGCTCACGGGCGGCGTCGCCCACGACTTCAACAACCTGCTCACCATCGTCAGGAGCTCTACCGACCTATTGCGCAGGCCGGGTCTCGCGGACGATCGCAGGAACCGCTACCTCGACGCGATCGCCGACACAGTGGACCGGGCCGCCAAGCTCACCGGCCAGCTTCTAGCCTTCGCGCGGCGGCAATCGCTCAAACCCGAGGTGTTCGACGCAGCCGAACGCATTCGCGCCATCGTCGACATGCTCGGAACGATCGTGGGATCGCGCATCCGCATCGAGACCGAGCTCGGTCCCGGGCCAAGCTTCGTCGAGACAGATGCCGTGCAGTTTGAGACCTCCCTCGTCAACATGGTGGTGAACGCCCGCGACGCGATGCTGGACGAAGGCCTTGTCGTCATCCAAGTGGCAAACGCCGCCGACCTGCCTGCGATCCGGGGAGAGGCCGGACAATCCGGGCGCTACGTCGCCATCTCCATCGCCGACACGGGCTCCGGCATCCCGCCCGACAGGCTGTCCCGGATCTTCGAGCCATTCTACACCACCAAGGAGGTCGGCAAGGGGACGGGGCTTGGCCTGTCGCAGGCCTACGGGTTCGCCAAGCAATCGGGCGGCAACCTCGCCGTCGCCAGCGAGGTCGGCCAAGGTAGCACTTTCACCCTCTTCCTGCCGGAGGTCGAACGCCCGCCCGGGGGAATCGAGCCGCCGGCGGCCCGCGACCAGGAGCCACCCCGTAAGGGTCAGGGTCGCCGCGTGCTGGTGGTGGAGGACAACGTCGACGTGGGCACCTTCTCGACGCAGCTGCTGCAGGACCTCGGCTACAAGACCACCTGGGCCGCGAACGCCGCAGAGGCGCTTCGGCTGATCGACGAGGTCGGTGGCTTCGACGTTGTGTTCTCCGACGTCGTCATGCCGGGGATGAGCGGCGTCGAGCTGGGCAAGGAGATTGGAAGGCGCCATCCTGCCCTGCCCGTGGTGCTGACCTCCGGCTACAGCGATGTCCTGGCCGAGGAGGGCCGGCACGGCTTCGAACTCCTTAAGAAGCCCTATGCCGCGGAGGAGCTGTCACGTGTGCTGCGCCGGGCGACGCGACGCCGGCATGGCCAAGGACAAGATGTCTCCTGAGTTCGCAACAATCGATCGGTCGGTAAGGCCGGGAGATGCCCCAGCGTCAGCCGTCGAAACAGGCCCGTAATGCCATTCAACGTGATGGATCGTACGGTTTTGCGAATACGCCATCCGCTCGGCAGGTCGGTTGGATTGATGCCGTAACCCGTCGCGACGACGACAGGCACGCCCTTACCCCGGAGTGTTAGATCCGCGGGTGCGCCAAAGTTCCCATAAGGTTCGGATCGACGATGGCAGCGCCGCAATCGTCGCTCGCGACCAGCGCGTGCGCCTGCGCGTTGGTCGCTGCCGGTCCCAGGACGCGAGCCGAGATCACCGAGAAGGTCTTCCAGCATGGCGGCGATAGCCCAAGGGACGTCCTTCTGCACGATTGTAATCGCCTGACGGCCGATGTCATCGATATCGCCGACCGTGGCAATTTTTGTAGGCCGCGCGGCCCTTACGCAACAGCAAAACTAAATACCTGGATACCCGGATGCACCGGCCGAGTGCCATTGCCGCCGTCCCAAAGCCTTGGGTGGCCACTTGCTGGCTGCCTACTTTCCGTCTCGTTCGATGTCTTCCTCGGTCAGCGCGCGAAATTGTGAGATCGCCTGCAATGTTGCCCCTGTGAGGGGCGCTTATCGCGTTGAAGGTTAGTCCCCCTGTTATTGGCTCTGGCTGATCCTTCCGGTTTTTCGGAAGGGTCCGGGGATGACGGGTGTGGAGACGATCGCGCGGATC
>Ga0209902_100571_pt1 | contig 35941 bp, 29 predicted proteins | sample FECB27metaG_FD_188304 | JGI IMG/M metagenome (GOLD analysis project Ga0209902, IMG submission 188304) | Cyanobacterial communities from the Joint Genome Institute, California, USA - FECB-27 (SPAdes) (version 2) | ecosystem: Environmental > Aquatic > Thermal springs > Hot (42-90C) > Microbial mats...
TCCCCGTTTTGGATGTAGAAGCGTCCGCCCCGGTCGTCGTGCAGGGTGAAGCTGTAGTCGGCACCGGCAATGCCACCAATCGTTGACAGCCGGCCAACGACCGTGCCGTCCGCCGCAAGCTCATCCAACGCATCCTGCGATATGCTCACACCGGTGGGGACCGGATCCGGTCCCTCAGTAATGTCGTTCACGTACACCTTGACGGTATTTGTGGAGGACTGAGCCGGCGTGCCGTTGTCGGTCACCCGCACCACCACGTTGTAGTACTTGCGGCCGGTGCCGGCCTCCGTCAGCAGGTTCGGATCGGTCGCCTCGAAGTCCAACGCACCGGCCAGCTTGATCTGGTCGCCATCGAGCACGAACTTGCCGCCTGTCGGGTCCGTCTCGATCGCGTAGGTCAGGCCCGTGCCGTTGCCGGTGTCCGGATCAACAGCGCTGAGCACGCCCACCAACGTGCCGATCTCGGCGCTCTCATCCACCGAGCCGTCACCCTTGGCCCCGCCCAACAGGGAGGCTGCACCAGGTGCTTCGTTCACGTTGTTGACTGCGACCGTCACCGGCAGCTCTCTGCTCTGGCCGGCCCCATCCGTCACCCGCACGAGCACTGTGTGCGAGCCGTTGGTCTCGGCGTCGAGCTTCGACCGATCGTTGACTTGGATCTGCCATTCGGTGCCGACCTGCACGATCTTGAAGCGGCCGGCTGGGTCCACCAAGCCATCTTCAGAGCCACCCACGAAGGCATAGGTGAAGGTATCGCCGATATCCGGATCGTTGTTGCCAAGGACGCCCACAACCGTGTTGGGGTCAGTGCCCTCGTCCACCGAGCCGTTGCCCTTGATGCCGCCCGTGAGCGTGATGACACTCGCCACCTCGTTCACATTGTCGACTGTGACGGTGATCTCCTTATCAAAGGGCAGGCCCGAGTCGCGGTCCGTTACCAGAACAGTGACCTTGTGCGACGCAGCTGTTTCGCGATCAAGCGTGGCACCGTTCCTGAGGATGAGACGCACTTGGCCGCCGACGACGGAGATGTCGAACTTCCCATCCAGATCACCAATGATCTGGTAGTCATAAGGTCCGCCGGCAACGTCAACTACACCCAGAACACCGATGACATCTCCGCCCTTCGCACCTTCGCTGATCGAAGTTGAGCTTAGGGTTATGTCGGTCGGCCTGGTGGTGTCGCCCGTGCCCGTATGCTCGATGATCTTCTCAATGCCGAGGCCAGCGAGATCGATGTTGATCTTGGTCCATTGCGCATTCGTGTAGAGGCCGCGGAACAGGTGAGCCGTATCGTTGCTTCCGCCCTTGTCCTCGAGAACCACGTCGGTGAAGTCGCGGATCCAGTAGGTGTCGTCACCGGAACCACCCTCCATGGTATCGGCGCCCTTGCCGCCATCGAGCACAGTGCCGCTGTCGTTGGCGGTGAGCTTGTTGGCTCCTGCATTACCAGTGAGGGTCAGTCCTGCGAAGCCGGCAAGAGCCTTCAGGTTCTCGACGGGAGAATCCGAGGCCAGGTTCAAGCTGCGGTTGGTGATGATGGTGTCATTGCCGCTGACATCGGTGACCGCATCGCCGATGTTATCAACATAGAAGGTGTCGTCACCCAGGCCGCCTTCCATGATGTCGGCGCCGCCCTTGCCGTCAAGGACGTCATCGCCCCCTCCGCCACTGAGCCTGTTCACCAGCTCGTTGCCTGTCAGCTTGTTGATGGCACCGTTTCCGGTGAAATCGATCCCGGTTCCGTCAGCGTCCTGAGCCCCGTCGGCTGCCGTCAGATGCTCGATGGCATCGTTCTCGGCAAGAACCGTGCTGAACTTCGTGATGACGGTGTCGTCGCCACTGGTGTCCACCACCACGTCATCGCGATCATCGACATAGTAGATGTCGTCCCCGCCACCGCCTTCCATGCGGTCGGCACCGGCTCCGCCATTGAGGACGTTGGCTCCGGAATGGCCGATCAAGGTGTTGCTATGAGCGTTGCCAGTCAGGTCGATCTGCTGAGCAGCCGTTCCACTAGCTTTCAAGGTTTCCACATGCACATCGTCGTCGATGCGGTAGTTCACCTTGGTGATGATGGTATCGTTGCCGCCGTTAGCACCTTCGGCAACTTTATCACCGACATCGTCGACATTGTACGTGTCGTTGCCTGCCTTGCCGTCCATCGTATCCGCACCGACGCCGCCGTCGATGCTGTTGTTGCCGGAGTTTCCGATGATCGTGTTGGCTTCGTTGTTGCCGGTCAGATCGATGTCACCGGTGCCACTGGCAGTGAGTACCTCCACGTGGTCGGTCAGAGCATAGCTGACGCTGGTGATGACCTCGTCCTTGATGCCTTCCCCAGACATCTCTTGGACAATGTCTTTCACCGTTCCGTCGATGTAATAGACATCGCTTCCGGATCCGCCGGCCAAGGTGTCCACAACTGTATCTACACCGCCGCTGAGCGTGTCGCCACCGTCGGCACCATAGATTCGGTTGCCGGTCGCGTCGCTGTTGCCGGTGAGGATAAGTCCTAGGTTGGATGTAGCCCTGAGGATTTCGACGCCCCTGGAAAGGGTGAAGTCGACAGAGGTCTCAACCTCGTCCATTCCATCGGATTGGCCATCGATCTCCTCGACCACATCTCCTGTCGCATTAACGATGTAGATGTCGTCGCCACGGCCTCCCTGGAGAGTGTCTGCGTCTCCTCCACCGTCGAGCTTGTTATTGCCGCTGTTGCCAATGAGCAGGTTACGGATGCTGTTGCCAGTCAGGTTGATGTTACCTGCACCTGTAGCTTCAAGCCTCTCAATGTTGGCGGAGAGCGTATAGGTGGCCGACGTGCGAACTGTGTCGTAGCCGCCTGAGGCGCCACCTAATTCTTCGATTTTGTCATCGCTGTCATCGACGATGTATGTGTCGCTGCCGTCACCGCCCTTCATCGTGTCGGCGCCTGCGCCACCATCGATTTCATTCGCAGCGCCATTGCCGGTGATAATGTTGGCGAGGTTGTTGCCCTTCAACGTAAGCGCATTGGTGCCGCTTGCCTCAAGCTCCTCGACATTGCTGGTGAGCGTGTAATTGACTGAGGAAATGACCTTGTCCGATCCGCCTCCTGGGGTCGAATCCTGTTCCTCGACGATATCGTCGATGCTGTCGACGATATAGGTGTCATTACCGCCGCGGCCGCGCATCGTGTCGGTGCCGCCACCGCCGTCGAGCCTGTTCACGCCATCATTGCCAGTAATCGTCTGCGAGAGGCCGTTCCCGGTGAGGTTCATGGCCTCCTTACCGAAAAAGTTTTCAACCTCGATGCGTTCGATATTGGCTAGTGTGGTGTTGGTCGAGAGGGTGTAGCTCACACCATTCTTAACCTTTAGAACATCTACGTCGGATGCTCCTCCATCGCCGGTTGTCTCATCAATAACGTCGTCATTGCTGTCGACTTTGTAGAGGTCGCTACCGCGTCCGCCACGCAAGATATCGTTGCCGCCCCCGCCATCGAGCGTGTTGCTCGCGGCGTTACCGATGATCAAGTTGCCGAGGCCGTTGCCCGTTAAGGCAATGGCACCGGAACCTGTTGCCTCCAGCTCTTCAACTGTTTCGGTCATCAGCGTGTAGCTGACGGAGGTCTTTACACGATCCTTTTCACTGGTGCCGCCGGTATCGTTGATGATAGCAGCTGTGTCAGACGCACTTTCGATGATGTAGATGTCATTGCCGGCACCGCCATCTAGTCTATCAGCGCCGCCGCTACCCTTGATCGTATCATTTCCAAGGCCACCATAGATCGCGTTTAAGGCTTCGTTGCCAGTGATTTCGTTGGCGAGATCATTGCCGGCCAGATCAATGTTGGATGAGCCGTTCGCCTTCAGGTTCTCGACACCGGCAGTCAGCGCATACGCGGCCACACCGGAGACGAGAACGATATCGCCAGCGTCCGAACCTCTTTCGTCGACAAGGTCATTCCCTGAGACGACGATGTAAGTATCGGAGCCGCTGCCGCCTTCGAGGGTGTCGCTGCCGTTTCCACCCTGAAGTGTGTTCGCCAGGGCATTGCCGACGATCTTCGTGCCACCGGAACTTGCAATGACGTGAACATTGCCAAGGCCGCCCTCAATGGTGACTTGCTCGATGCCCGCATCAACGAGATCGTATTTGCCATCTGCCGTCGCATAGAGCTGATCGTTGATTCCTGAAGCGTCTTGGACCAGATCGGTCGCATCGGCATGGTAGATGTCGTTGTCGGCGCCACCTTTCAGGGTGTCTTTTCCGGCTCCGCCGTCGAGGGTATCTCTGTCGGATCCGCCCTCAATGGAGTCGTCGCCCTGTTGTCCATACAACTGACCGATGCCGTTATTGCCCTGGATAACGTCATTACCATTGCCGCCATAGAAGATGTCCCAGCCGGCCTCCCCGGAGCTTGTCAGGCCATAATAGATATCGTGCTGGGCCGTCCCGACGAACGCGTTGATTCCGTTGTAACGATCGCCTCTAGCGTCGCCCTCGTTGAGGGAGCCATCCACGGTGTTGCGGTTGATGACGACGCGAGCGCCTGATCGCTCGTAGCTGACGGTGTTGTATCCATCTGCGCCGGAGAAGATATCAACTCCCGCACCGCCGATCAGGAGGTTCACACCTCCGCCGCCGTCAAGCGTATCGCCTTCATCGTCGGCCCCGCCATAGAGGGTGTCGTTGCCGGCCCCGCCGATGAGATGGTCTGCGCCCGCGCCACCATCGATGGAGTCTTTGTCGGCGCCGCCATCGAGATAGTCGTCACCTCCTGCGCCGATGAGCGTATCGTCGCCGTTGATGTCGTAGATTGGGTTGGCGTTGTTATTACCGACCAGCTTGTCGCCACCGTAAGAGAGAATGATCGCTTCGACGTCGCCGAACACGTCTCCTATGGCTTCACCGCCGTTGTTTAAACGATCTACAAGATCGATAATGACAGGCGCATCCGCATATTCGTATGTGACGACGTCATACCCGATACCTCCATCGAAGAAGTCGCCACCCCAGCCGCCATACATGGTATCGTTGCCGTCATTGCCGTAAAGCTGGTCGTCCCCTGTACCGCCATCAAGCAAATCTTCATTGTCGCCGCCGGACAGGGTATCCCATGCTCCGCCACCCTTGAGCGTGTCGTTCCCGCCTCCACCACGGAACTCCTCATTGAGACCGACAATTTCACTACCTTCGATCGAGTCGTTGAATTTGGTGCCTACAAAGATCTCGATTCCGCTATAGCGATCTCCTGCGGCATCGCCACGGGTGCCACCTGAGTTTGTATTGATGGTGACGCCAATTCCAACTCCGTTGGCGTCCATGATATCAGCATATTCGTAAGACGCGACATCGCGCAGGCCATCGCCGCCATCGAGGCTATCTGCGCCTTCGTCACCATAAAGAACATCATTATCTTGGCCGCCGATCAGCGTGTCGTTGCCAGCACCACCCCAAAGAGTATCGTTGCCGCCCCACCCATTGATCCTATCGCCCTTCGTAAGGATATTTGTACCGACATAGGTATCGTTGCCTGTTGTACCCCCGAGATCGATTGCGGCGGTACGTATGTCGATGATCCTGCCCTTGTTAGACAGCAGACCTCCCGTGCCCACGGGAGCGTCCGCCCAGGATATGAGGATTCTGCCATCCTTGAGAACCGTCATTGCAGGGAAGACCTGATTGCCATCTGCGGAAAGATGGATCATCGCTTCAGGCCCAGCCGGCGTGTTATCCGGATTGAAAACTCGATACTTGATGTTGCCGTACTGGCCTGTGGAGTTCGCGCTTCTATCGGTCCATGCCACTACAAAGCGGCCGTCGAGTGTCGAGACGACAACTGGTTGTGATTGCACATCTGCCGTTACGGTATTTATTCGAGCTGCTGCTCCTTTCTCATTACCGAAACGATCATAGACTTGGAAGTAGATGTCACCATTATTGATTTCACCGTTGCGCCAAACGACGACCCAAGCTCCATCTGGCAAACGCGCCATAGATGGGTCATGTTGAGTTCCAATCACATCAGACGGCGCATTCACCCAGTCCGTGAATATCACCTCGCCGGTGCGCTTGATGACGTTCATAAAAACGTCTTGGCCGTATGCTGTACCGCTTTGAGAGTGATATGTTCTCGTCCAGGAGACAGCGAGATCTCCCGTCGTGAGCATTACAAGCGTCGGAGATACATCGCCTTCTCCCATGCGAGGATCATCGCTGGGAAGAATGGTTGTCGATACTTCCTGTCCTTGAGAGTCGAAGATGCGGACGACGGCCCTTTTGCCGCTATAGGTCCCGTAATTGGGGTCGTTTAGTGCGGTAAAGTCCTCCGTATAAACGACGGCATAGCCACCGTCGCCAAAAGCGAGAATATCCGAGCCTTGCTGGCTGATACCATAGGTCGAGGACCCTCCTGTTGGTACGATGTCCTTGCTGACAAGGACTGAGTTGCCGACTGGATTGCCGCTGGCATCGAACTTGCGAGCACGAACGGATGTGCCTGTGGCGTCGCCGCCGGTGTGACTTAGGTCGTCAAAAGATACGATGAAGCCACCATCCGCCGTGGCAGCAACTGATGGCCTGCTCTGATTGTTCAGCTGATTATCGTTGTTGACAAGAAACGGGATGCCAATCTGATTTCCCATGCCATCAAGCAGTTGAGCCCGGATACCAGCACCGCTGTTATCCGTGGTCTCCCATACAGCCACAAAGCCACCGTTCCTCAGAGCCGTGATGATGGGCCTTGAAGCCTCACCTGAGGAGAGCGTGAACTCTGGGATTGAAACAGCCATTGGGAGCACCGTAAGAAAGCAATGTTATAACTAAAATTGTTACAACGTTGTTTACGCCCCGTAAACTCCTTGTTCGAAGAGGGACTGGTTTAAGGTAAACAGCGGCGCATTCAGCTCAGCCATAAGGCTTGCAGAACACAGCAAGAACGGCTACCTTGTTCCTGATTTGTTTCAGAATCGCCTTTTCCAAGGCAGTAAGGGCCAGCCATGCTGACGCGCAAACAGCACGAATTGCTCCGCTTCATTCATGAGCGGCTGCGTGAAACCGGGGTTCCGCCGTCCTTCGACGAGATGAAGGACGCGCTTGACCTCAAGTCCAAGTCCGGAATTCACCGCCTGATCACGGCGCTCGAAGAGCGGGGCTTCATCCGCCGCCTGCCCAACCGGGCGCGGGCGCTCGAGGTGATCCGCCTGCCCGAGAGCACCAGCGGTGCCGGCAGCCAGCGGCGCTTCACGCCGAGCGTGGTCGAGGGTGGGCTGGCCGGCAAGGCCAAGGCTGCTCCGCAGCCCGCTTCCGATCCGCGTGACCGCGAGATGTCGATCCCGGTTATGGGTCGGATCGCCGCCGGTACGCCGATCTCGGCCATCCAGACCCGCAGCCACTCCATCACCCTCTCGGGCGACTTCCTGGCCCAGGGCGACCATTTCGCCCTTGAAGTGCGTGGAGACTCGATGGTGGAGGCCGGCATCCTCGACGGCGACCTCGTGGTGATCCGCCGGCAGGACAATGCCAATACGGGCGACATCATCGTGGCTTTGATCGACGAGGAGGAGGCGACCCTCAAGCGCTTCCGCCGCCGTGGATCGTCCATCGCGCTGGAAGCCGCCAACCAAGCCTACGAGACCCGCGTGCTCGGCCCCGACCGGGTCAAAATCCAGGGCAAGCTCGTCAGTCTGGTTCGCCGGTACTGATCTCGTCTTCGGGAAGATCCTGCTCAGGGACGGGCCTTGCAGGTCTCGGCCTCCCCTGAGCGGGCACTCCTTCGGCCTGGAGTGAACGGTCGCCAGGCCATGTCATCACCTCGCGGCCTTTCCTGACGGATGTGACCTCAATCGCGTCGAGGCTAAAGCGCAGCGTCGTGGCGCCGCGCTCCTTCAGGGCCTCACCGTCGAGGACGAAAGGCTGCCGGCATGCTGGCGGAGCCTGCAGCCGTGTGACGATCACATTTGCCCTGCGGCAATCCTCTTCGAATGCCCCATAATCCTGGACAAACGCAATCCGCCGCCCGTTCGCAGCGAGCATCACGCATCCCGCATTATCGCAGCGTGCCTCACGTCGGAGACTGGGATCATCCGCAGTCCTGGCATCGCCATCGGCGCGCAACCATTGCTCGGTCACAAAGTCCGATGCCTGCCCGACAAGGGCAAGCTGTCCTTGGACACTGCGAATGGCCGCCCCTGCGCCCTCACGGTCGATGAAGATGTCGTAGCGATCCGGAACGGTCGTGAGGGTAAGCCCGATCCCTGCCGGCACAAGAGCCATCCATCGCAGCGACGAGGCCGGGATGGTGAGGATGAGCAGGCTGAGGCTCAGCAATGCAAGAGCACTGACGCTCAGCGCCGGCACCACCACGGTCGAGCCGCTGAAAGACCCGACCCATGCTGATACCGCAAGCACCTGCTCGACGGCCGCTCCCATCACCTGCCACACGGGATGGTCGAGGCCGAATGGATAGGCCAGCACGCCCAGAACGGCTGACGGCATGACCACAACAGAGACGAGCGGCAGGGCGAGCGCATTGCCGATCAGCCCATAGGGGTTAAGCGACTGGAAGTGATAGGCAGCGAAGGGGGCCGTGGCGAGACTTGCTACCAAGGTCGTGGTCACGAGCGCGAGCATCGCTCGCGCGGCCCAGCGGAAACCTCGTTCGAGCACGTTTGCAGGTGCCGCGCTCGCTGACGGCTTCAGCTGCATCAACGGCACCAGGGCCATCATGGCGGCCACGGCTCCGAACGACATCTGGAAGCTCGGACCCAACAGCGCCTCGGGCTCGCGGGCGAGAACGATCAGAGCGGCGATCGACAGATTGCGGATACTCAGCGCGGGACGGTCCACCAGCACTGCGCCGAACATCACAAGAGTCATGATGAGCGAGCGCTCGGTGGCGACGTCGGAGCCTGAGAAGATGCAGTAGATCGTCGCCCCGATCATCGCCACCACGGCGGCGATCTTCTTCACCGGCCAGAGCAGCGCGAGTGTCGGCATCAGAGACAGAAGCGCTCGCACCAGCCAGAAGAACGTGCCGGCGGCCAGCACCATGTGGAGGCCGGAAATCGACACAATATGCTAGCCGTTTAACCGGAAAAGCAAGGAGCCGCTTGAGGCTGGACATTCTATGTGGTCACGGTCACAACATAACCCCGGTCGTGACCATCGCACGAGCGCAGTTTAACCCACATCTCTCCCATACCGGACGCCTATGCCCAGCTTCAATATCCCCACACCGAATGGAACTCTGACCCTAAACGTCGAAGGGGGGCAGTCAGCAGTATTCTTAGGTGCGAACGGGGGCGGCAAGACACGGCTTGGGGTCCATCTCGAACAGACCTCCCCGACGCCTGATATCCATCGCATCGGAGCGCAGCGCGCCCTTCAGTTCAGTCCAAACATCGCGCTCGTCGATTCCGATACGGCTGAGAGTCTTCTGCGATACGGTTTGGACCCGCGAAACAATATGCACATCGAACGCGGACAACGCTCCCAATACAAGTTTGGGCATCGGTGGGGTTCACGTCCTGCAACGCAACCTTTGAGCGATTATGATTTGGTGTTGCAGGCGCTCTTCGCGGATCAGCTTCGTGACGCCGTGGATTTCTTGAGAGCAGCCCAGGAGGGGCGAACCCTTCCAACTCCAGTCACTCGGCTACATCAGCTTGCAGGCATCTGGCATGATCTTCTACCGCACCGACAACTCCGAATCGGAGATGCAACGATCAAGGTTATGCCGCGTGATGCGGTTGGGACTGAGTATGACGCTATCGAACTGAGTGACGGTGAGCGTGTCATCCTTTACCTGATTGGACAGTGCCTTCTTATGCCACGGGCAGGTGTACTCATTATCGACGAGCCCGAGCTTCACATCAATCGCGCCATTATGGCAAAGCTTTGGGATGCTCTGGAGTCGGCGCGCCCAGACTGCGCATTCATTTACATCACCCATGACCTCGAATTCGCAGCGTCCCGATCAGGAGCACAGAAGTTCGCCCTCCGCGACTATTTTGGTGCTCCAAGCCAACATTGGGACATCGAACCGCTCCCTGCCGATGAAGCCTTCCCTGAAGAGGTGGTCTGTCGCATTGTCGGCAGCCGTCAGCCGGTCTTGTTCGTGGAGGGTGAGAATGGGAGCTTCGATTCCTCTCTGTACCGACGCATTTACTCTTCGCATAACGTCATCGCGGTGGGCGGCTGCGAAGCCGTAATTGGCGGTGTTGCCGCGTTTAAGGCTAACACGGGACTTCACAGAGTGGCGTGCTGCGGCATTGTCGATGCCGACGACCGGTCTGAAGAGGACATTGCGAACCTGCGTAAAATGGGCGTGCTTGTTACACCCGTAAGCGAAGTCGAGAACCTATTCCTTCTACCTGACGTATTCTCGGCTCTGGGACAGACGCTAGGGCATGATGCTTCAGCGGCGGATGGGCTCGCGAACCAGCTTTCCGGCAAGATTGCTGCCATTGCCGTGGCTGACGAAGCATCATTTGCCCTCCGCTACGTGAAGCGCCGGATTGATCGAAGCCTCAAGAAACTCGGGCTCAAAGCCAAAGACCTCACAAGCTTGTCGTCCGAGGTGTCAGGGGTATTGAACAGCATTGATCCAACCGAAACTTACAACGCCATTTCTGCTCGATTGCGGACGCTGATCACCGATAAGAACATCGCTGGGTTGCTCGCGATCTATGACAACAAGGGTATGCTAAACGAAGCCGCGAAACTTTTGTCGATGAGCCGCAAGGGGCTGGAGGAGCATATCGGTCGGATGCTTAGAGCACCACAGGGTCAAGCATTTCTGGAAGCACTCAAATCGCACTTACCCGAACTGCCGAGCGTGAAAAGCTCCCCCTTGGAGGCCGAGGAAACGTCTACCGAGGAGGAACCTCCCGTCTCACAACCCCAATCGGCAGCTTGAGGCTTCAGATGCGCATGATCTGAAAATCAAGTGTTCAACTGCCATCACCGGCATGGACCGATCCCCGAGCAAAGAAGCTTGTGCATATGTTCCCATAATGTCCGGAAACGGTCTAGCTTGAGGAAACCGCCATTGCATTCTAGGCCATTTCCGTTACTTTCCCTTCGGGCAAAGTAACGGATTTAGGCTGAACGCTATGGCACGCAAGGGATTGATTGAGGCGATTGCCTACCTGAGAACGTCGTCCGACACCAACGTGGGCGAGGGCAAGGACTCGGATCGTCGCCAGCGGCTTGCCATCGAGCGTGGTACCGAGCGGGCGGGGTTCAGGATTGTCGGCGAGTTCTATGACGACGACGTGAGCGGTGACACGGACGTTCTCAATCGCCCTGGCTTCAGCGCCCTGATGGACCGGATCGCAGGCAACGGCGTCAGAACAGTTTTCGTGGAGGACGCTGGCCGTTTCGCCCGCAAGCTTACGACGCAGGAACTCGCCATCGAGGCGCTGAATAAGCTCGGCGTCATGGTTTACACGGCATCCGGCGAGAACCTGACCGATTCCGACGATCCGGAGCGTGTGGCGATGCGCCAGATGAAGGGCGTCTTCTACCAGTTGGAGAAGACCCTTCTGGTCAAGAAGCTGCGCGGCGCTCGCGAACGCAAGTCCAAGACACTCGGCTATAAGATCGACGTGCGGAAGAGCGTTGATGAACGCTACCCGGAAGCCACCAAGAGGGCGAAGTACCTTCGGCGCTACAAGAAGCTGTCGCTTCGTGAAATCGCATCGACCCTTGCCGAGCAGGGCCATGTGAACCTGAAGACCGGCAAGCCCCATAATCCCAAGATCATCAAGACGATGATCGAAAGCCGCCCGAAATAGCTTAATAGGCACTTGAGTCAGCACGCACCCGGATTGACTCCCAAAAATCGACCGCTGAGATTGCATGACATGGGGGACTAAATGCGAAATCTCGTACGAGTTCTGGGAATTACATTGCTCGCGGGCAGCATGGCGGCCTGTGTCTCAACGCATAAAGCGGGGACCGCCGCTCTACGTACTAGCGAGGGAACTGTCTTAGTCGGCACGATCACGGAACAGGGGGATCGGGGAGCGATCCGGTTAAGCGGATCGGGCAACGTGACTTGCACGAGCGATTACTCGTTCTCGGCGGGAGAGAGGCACCTAACGGTTCCCGTCAAATGCTCCAATGGCCGAATAGGCGTTGCACGTTTCATCACGTACTCGCCTGGAAATGCCCTGGCGCAAGTTACCTTCCAAGATGGTTCTGCTGGGCAGATTGGAGTTGGTAGCTACGCCCCAACCGTCATCGCCTCGCAAAGCTCAGGATCGGCATCTGCTGGCGTAAACCCTTCAGGGTCTTCGGCAAGCGAGATACCAATAACAAGCCCGATTACTCCCGTCCCTTCAACCGCCCCATACTACGGGGGCGGAGGAGGATATGGAGCTATAAGCGAAGTCACTGGTTTACCACGCACTGAGGCTGTTAGCGGCTATTTCAGGCGTGACGGAACATACGTAAGCCCATACTTCCGAAGCAGGCGTTAGGTGGGCTGGGCAAACCGTGAACGATCTCGCTACTTGCCGATCCTCGCCCTGACAGTCGCAATGCGCTCGTTGGCGGCAGCCTGGATATCTTTGATCCTCTGCTGGCGCTTCCGGTTCGATTCCGCTCTTTTGGCGGCTTGGACCGGGGTGAGTGGTTTGACTGGCTTGACCGTGGTTTCGTGCAGTCGGTCGTGTTTCATCTGCTGGATTAGCCCCCGCATCACTCCAAGGTCTCGCTCGATGGCACGAATTTCCTCCTGCACGCTGCTCCTGATGGTCTCTCTGTGACGAATCAATCGTTGATACTCGTGATCGAGATACGTCATCAGATAGTGGTCGCTCATCGTTGTTCCTCCGTATGATGGTTTCCATGATTGTCTTGATCAAGGGCTGTTGCTGGTCATCTTGATCGTCAGGGACAGTGTTTAACTGCAAGCCCTCGGCCTTCTCATCAACCCCTTGTGCCGCAAGGGTTTCGCCGCTTTCCTGGGGACACCAGACGGCGCGTGACGTTACGTTCGAGACGAACAATCTGGACAACCCTACGGTGTCGTGCAGGTGGCGCATCCACGCCTTCCATTCAGGCTCGTGGGCCATCAGCCGCTTGGTGGCCTTGCCCTCCCACGCCTCGCTGTAGCTGGACCAAAGCTTGGTGCTGTACGACGCCAACCGTTCGAGATTTTCCGCGACGGTGCCCTCACGCCAGATCGAGGCTGAATGCACTCGGCGCGGCCCCGGCCAGCAGAGACGCATGTCCCTCTCGAACCGCGCGGGCGTTACGTGTCCCTTACAGTCCACGACGGCATGAAGATGGACGACGATTACCCGTTGATCGGGTGTAAGCGTATTGGGATCGACCCCTGCCAGAGCGCCGATCAGATCGCGCTTGGTGTCGCTCCCCATGAGCTTTGGATGCACAAGGTCGATCTCGACAACGCCAGCCCATCGGGTACCGCGTTTGATGTACCCGGAGGTCATCGCGCAGACCCGAAGTTCATCGTCCAGCCGCTCGATGATCTCAATGACCTCTTGCGCCGGATCATCGCCGAGCCTGACTACCCGACAGGCGAGGATCAACGTAATCCATCGCAATCGCTCGCGTGGCGCACGTGCCATCGTTAGGTATTGGGCCAGGACGAATGGCCTCCATTCCTCGACCTCCATGACGCAGCCCGTCACAGAGACCGTAGGAATTCGTTTGCCCGTTGCCGTGCGGCTTCGAGATCGCCGTCATCGCCAGGGAAGTAACGCTCGATCTGGACATGGACCGCTACCGGAGCCAGGAGCGAGCCCGCCCTCCAGACAGCCCGGACAGCTATAGCCCACCCCTCGACGCTTTCTATGAGTAGGCGTTTTGTGACAGCATCGGCTGGGACGCTTGTACGGTTTGACACCCTGCGGGCCGATATACAGGCATCCCCGATAGTCCAGATATCGTCCTGATCCGATAAATATCGACGGATCAGGTCGATTGTCATAATATGGTTCTCGGTGTCGAGTTCAGAAATTGACATAATAAAAATTTTTTTCCAGCAATGATGTGATAGTAACAGATAGATACAGCGCCTACATATATTTATTTTTTAATTGATCTGGGACTTAAATGACTGGTGGTTCACTACTTAATACATACTACAAACTTCGGGAAATTGGCCTAACGAGAAATAAAACTGATTTCGCAATCCACCTCCTGGGGAGAGGCAAGACATTCCTGCGCGACATTGAGCATCGCAGAGGTCGCGAAGGGATTTCGGTGCCGATGAAAACGATTGTCCGTCTGCGCACGTACCTGCGTCGATTGGCTGACCGACTGCCGAATGGGGCTCTTCGGCGACAGGTAGAGGCCATCATTCACGGGATCGACCGTGATTTGGCTGTGGCCGAGAGGTTGGCACGCTGAGGAAACAAAAAAGTCGCACAAATATGTGCAATAGGATTGCACATCGTAAAATTTGTTTCCTCGAAGGCGGCTACGAAATTTGAGATGGAAACGTTTTTGTTTCCATTCCGGAATTCAGGTCGCAGTTTGAATGGGCTGGCGACTGGGCAGAGGAAGTGGCTATCTAGTGCTCAACGGATCAAAATGATCCCATGGGGGCAGACGTGGATACCCGTATCATTTATGGCGCGATCCTCATGATCGTAATGCCAACTGTAGTTCTCGCTGAGGAGATGGACGGTTTCAAGCTCGGCATGTCAATTGATGAGATTCGGCGAAAAGCGAGCGAGAATAACTACAGTTTCAGCAATCCAGTTAAAGGCAACAGCGGCAACTGGACATCCTTCGTCCTGTCAAATGGCGGACCGGTAATCTCATTCTGTGGGAATACTCTCACTGCTATGAACAAGACTTACACCAGCAATACGCACGAATTCGCGAATTTGCTTGATCGGTGGACGAAGTCGCTTGGTCAGCCTGAACCGTATACATCACAGATGTATGCTCAAGGGGTTCAGAACAGCACCATCGGATTCAAGTGGGAGGGAGTGGATAACGTCCGACGTTCCATAGCGATGAACCAGTATGGCTCAAATCCTATTCAGATTACATATGGGTTTGGTTACGTAGAACACCCCTGCCGTACTCGATAGCGTATGAAAAGGATCGAGCAGGTGCGGCGGCGACAGTATCGTTCCTATGGGTCTGCGGCTTCCTGTAGTCGATTGAAGGCGAAGACCGATGATCACCGAACTAAACATTCGTCACATCGGTCTTAACAAGCTTCAGATGGTATGGTGGCAGGAACCCATGTGAACTTCCGAGCCATTGCCGGAAGGCCGGTTCCTGGGTGGCGTCGAGCATCCCGGCATATTTACCGTCCTTGAACATGGCTCGGTATTGTTTCCAGGCTCGCACTTCGACCCACCCATCTGGATGGAAGGCCATTCCATTCGGCAACATCTCGCGGAACTGTTGCGCAATCCTGGCCCGCAACGCGAATCGTTCGGGGCCAGTAGCCTCACCCATGTGCGCCCTGAGAGTCTTGATCTGCGCCCTACGCTCCTCTGGTGACAAACTCGACTTCAAGGTGGCCCGACGCTTCTCAAGGTCAACAAGGGCTCGTTCTAATTCGGCAAGTTCGCTCCTGCGCTTCATGAGCCTTTCCCCGAGGGGTTGCCCCTCCTCAGCTTGGTCTTCAAGGTTCTTGATACGCCTCAGCAGATCATCACGCTCGATAGCCTTACCGGCGATTTCATTGTCGAGAGCCGTGGTATCCTCGCCCCTCTGATTTCCGAAAAACGCAGCCGTCATGCCCCAGTCGAGGATGGCAACTTCAAGCGGATCATAGTCAACCTTGACGCTGTTCGAGCACAACCCGGTTTTATCACCCGAACACCGGAGCCGAGTGCCTTGGCGGGGTGATGGCCCTTTCACGACGAACGATCTCCCGCAGACCACGCACTGACACAATCCAGCGAACAGATTCGTGTAGTAAAGCCCCTTTCGGCCACCAGCGTTCGGCCTCCATCCTGCTCCACGAGCTTTCGTGAGCCGAGTTTCGCTGACGGCTTGGGCTCGCCTGAAGAGGTCTTCACTGACAATGGCCGGGTAATATCCCTTCACGATTTCGCCGGTCGGAATGCGGTTCACACGCTTTATCTGACGGCCACGCTTGTCGGTAGTGATCACCTTCTCCGTCCGGTGCGGTTGGTAGTCACCGATCACCGCCCGGTTCTGTATGTACTTCACGACTGTGCCGCCATGCTATTCGGAGCCATGCCCCCAGTTCGTGATATCTCTCAGGAGTTCTTCCGGTACACCAGCATCAATGGCGACCCGAACCGCTTCCTTGAGCGGCTTATCCTTGATTGCCTCGTGCGGCACGCCAGCATCGAGAATGGCCTTTCGAACGTTCGCATTCAGTCTCTTGGCAATAGTGCCCTTCCCAATTCCACCGACAAATTCTTCGAACATGCGTTGAACGATTTCCACCCGCTTCCTGTTTTCGGTGAAGTCCTTACGATCTGGGTTAAGGACCAGCCAAGATGGACACCGAGCCGTGAGCTTTTCGCCTGCTGCCGCCGTTCGCTTGCCAGCCCATGCCTCTCGCAGCCTCTCAGCCTTCCGAACACTCTCCTCATGGGCGCGGCTCATGATTGCCAGAGAAATGATCAGTTGAGTCCAATTCTCCTTGATTGAAGCTTCACTGTATTCGTGATCGTCGGCGAGAGTGACGATCCTGACCCCTGCTTTGAGGAGCTTGCGAAACCCGTCATAGGCGTCGAGCACATTGTCTCGGCTCAACCGGTCAAGAGATTCCACCAACAAGATCGAATTCCTGGGTATCTCATTGCGCCCGATTCTATCCATGAAGACGCCAAGAGACCCATTCAGAAGATGCGACCCGTCAAAAGCGGAGAAGCCAAGGTCGTGCATTGAGTCGTCAAGTTCTAGGCCATGAGTCGCACAGTAGGCTTGAGCCAGTTCAACCTGCCTCCGCAAGGAATCGCCATCAAGCTGCTTTCGGGCGCTCATGCGAACATAAGAGTAAACCTTTGGTCTTATGAGAGAATCTGGTGACCTTGAATCCATGAATGAGCCTTGAGGAAGCCCGCAACCGCGCCTTGGCTTATATGGCAGCTTATTACGATGTGATAGATGCCGGCCCCACGCAGATTGTCGTTCGTGGGCTCCGGAATGAGCCCACGCTTGCCGGTCACGAGGGCGGCCCCGACACCGCCGGCCGCGCCCCCGATGGATGTAGCGATGCGTTTCGTCAGCGCGTTGCGCGCTTCGTCCACGTTGGCTGCCACCTGCAGTGACCAATCCGGCGGCCTCGAAGGATTGATCGTCCGCACTTGGCCTACCATGGAGCCGACGGCGCCAATCCCTTTGTAATAGGCGTCGCGAGCAAAGTCGTAGCCGCCGGGCCATGCCGCTTCCGGCGGCGGCAGCAGACGGGCGGTGCCGGTGACGAACTGCCCGGCCGTCAGCCCTGCCCCACTGCGTACTGAGACGCGCACAAGACGCGGGCGTTCAGCCTCCACGATGTCCTTCATCTCCGTGACCCGGATGAGGAGCCTCTGCCCTTCCTCCCGGTCCTCTACCGCTTCGACAAAGCCCGCTATGGTCGTGATGGTAACGCGGGTGAGAACCGGAGCCGCGACGCTTCGACTGCGGATCACGCCAACTGAGAAGCCGGCAAAGACGGCCACTAGGGCGATCATGGCAACAAAAGCTGTCATCTTCCGGCGCAGGGCGACGCCTGCCGCACCGCAAAGGGTAAAAGCCCCCAGCGGCGCCCAGAGGGCGGGTGCGCCATCGGACTGGAAGAACAGGAGGATGCCGATGCCGAAACAGACCGGGATCCAGGGAAAGAGCCGGCGCTGCTCAATCTCATGCGAGATGGCCTTCCACAGCCAGCCGCGCCCATCGAGAAGCCTCCACTCGATGCTGGCGCTCCAGGACCGAGGCAAAGCCACAACCCACGCTGCACTGCGCGGGATCGGCCAAGACTTTCCTCGGTTGTCTTCCATTGCGGCTTCGGCTTAACGCGGGTTCGGTTGCATGCTAGACGACCGCACGCTCCGCCCCAAGCCACCCTGTGGATTGAGTCGGAAGGCTGCGGCAGCACGGCCGCGCCACCTCGGATTTCTTTAGTCAAGGTTCCCCTGCGATGACCGTCGTCACCCGCTTCGCCCCCTCTCCCACCGGTTTTCTCCACATCGGAGGGGGACGCACGGCCCTGTTCAACTGGCTCTATGCCAAGCGGAATGGGGGCAAGATGCTGCTGCGCATCGAGGACACGGACCGGGAGCGCTCAACGAACGCGGCCATCGCGGCCATTCTCGATGGCCTGCAATGGCTCGGCCTCGATTGGGATGGTGACGTGGTCTACCAGTTCTCCCGCGCTGCCCGCCACAAAGAGGTGGCCGAGAGCCTGCTGGCCCAGGGCCGTGCCTATTACTGCTATGCCTCCCAGCAGGAGCTGGAGGAGATGCGCGAGTCCGCCCGTAATGAGGGCCGCCCCCTGCGCTATGATGGCCGCTGGCGTGACCGCGATCCTTCTGAGGTCCCCAAGGATGTGAAGCCGGTGATCCGCCTAAAAGCCCCCACCGAGGGCGAGACGGTGGTCGAGGATGAGGTCCAAGGTCGCGTTGTCTGGCAGAACAAGGATCTCGACGACCTCGTGCTCCTGCGTTCTGACGGCACGCCCACCTACATGCTCGCCGTGGTGGTGGACGACCACGATATGAATGTGACACATGTCATCCGTGGCGACGACCACCTCACCAATGCGGCCCGTCAGACGCAAATCTATCAGGCGCTGGGCTGGGATGTGCCCAACATGGCCCACGTGCCGATGATCCTCGGTCCGGACGGCGCCAAGCTCTCCAAGCGTCATGGCGCCCTTGGGGTCGAAGCCTATCGCAGCATGGGCTATCTGCCCGAGGCCATGCGCAACTACCTCGTACGCCTCGGCTGGAGCCATGGCGACCAGGAGATCTTCTCCACCCAGGAGATGATCGACGCCTTCGATCTGAAAAACATTGGGCGCTCACCGTCCCGCTTCGACTTCGCCAAGCTGGAGAACCTCAACGGGCACTATATGCGCCAGACGGCGGATGAAAATCTCGTGAAGGCGATGGAAGAGATCCTGCCGGAGCTTGGGTCGGAGCGCGGCATCGGCTCCACCTTCCCCCCTGGCCTGCGCGACAAGATGATTGCCGCCATGCCGGGCCTGAAGGAGCGTGCCAAGAACCTCGTAGAGCTGCTGGATAGCGCCTACTATCTCTATGCCCAACGGCCGCTTCATCTGGATGAGAAAGCCGCCGGCCTCCTCGCTGACGGACGGTCTCGCCTCAGCGGCATTGCCGAGAAGCTCGAGGCTGTTTCCGATTGGTCGGCCAATACCGTGGAAGCCGTCGTGCGCGAGCATGCGGACGCTCTCGGAGCGAAGCTCGGCCAAGTGGCGCAGCCTCTTCGGGCGGCTCTGACCGGCCGGGCAACATCGCCAGGGCTCTTCGACGTCATGGCGGTTCTCGGTAAGGACGAAACCGTGTTGCGCCTGCGTGATCAAATCAAGGATGCGCCCGCTGCATAGCGCGTGACTCTCGCCTTTAGACGTGCTTGCTCCCACTCTACGGATAAGCTACCGAAGGCGCCATAAAACCGACCGACCGGCAAACCCTGGTTCGGCAGCCCCGAGGGCCTACTCCGCTCCCCCGGTTGCTCTAGGTTCTGCCCGGCCTCCTTTTGAAAGGGCCATGACGCATGAGTTCCAGCACCAGCACTATTTCTGTCGACGGAAAGTCCGTGGAGCTGCCGGTCAAAGAAGGCACGATCGGCCCGAGCGTCGTCGACATCTCCAAGCTCTATGGCCAGACCGGGATGTTCACCTACGACCCGGGCTTTACCTCCACGGCGGCCACCGAGTCGAAGATCACCTATATCGACGGCGACAAGGGCATCCTGCTCTACCGCGGCTATCCGATCGACCAGCTCGCTGAGCACGGCGACTTCCTCGAGACCTGCTACCTGCTACTCTACGGAGAGCTGCCGACGGCCGCGCAGAAAGCCGATTTCGATTATCGCGTCACGCGCCACACCATGGTGCATGACCAGATGAACCGGTTCTTCACCGGCTTCCGCCGCGACGCGCACCCGATGGCGATCATGGTCGCCTGCGTCGGTGCCCTCTCGGCCTTCTATCACGACTCCACGGACATCTCCGATCCGCACCAGCGCATGATTGCGTCCATGCGCATGATCGCCAAGATGCCGACTCTCGCCGCTATGGCCTATAAGTATTCCATCGGCCAGCCCTTCGTGTATCCGCAGAACGACTTGGACTACACGTCCAACTTCCTGAAGATGTGCTTCGCGGTCCCGGCCGAGGAGTACAAGGTCAACCCGGTGCTCTCGCGGGCGCTGGATCGGATCTTTATCCTGCATGCCGACCACGAGCAGAACGCATCCACCTCGACCGTGCGTCTCGCCGGCTCGTCGGGTGCCAACCCGTTCGCCTGCATCGCGGCCGGCATCGCCTGCCTGTGGGGACCTGCCCATGGCGGCGCCAATGAGGCGGCCCTGAAGATGCTGGAGGAGATCGGAACGCCGGATCGCATTCCGGAATACATCGCCAAGGCCAAGGACAAGAACGATCCGTTCCGCCTCATGGGCTTCGGTCACCGTGTCTATAAGAACTACGACCCGCGCGCCCGTATCATGCAGAAGACCACGCACGAGGTCCTCAACGAACTTGGTATCAAGGACGATCCGCTCCTCGATGTGGCCGTGGAGCTCGAGCAGATCGCCCTCAAGGACGAGTACTTCGTCGAGAAGAAGCTCTACCCGAACATCGACTTCTACTCGGGCATTACCCTCAAGGCGATGGGCTTCCCGACCTCCATGTTCACGGTGCTGTTCGCGCTGGCCCGTACCGTCGGCTGGATCGCCCAGTGGAGCGAGATGATCGAGGACCCGTCTCAGCGCATCGGCCGCCCACGCCAGCTCTACACGGGCTCGCCGGAACGGGATTACGTGACCGTCGCGCAGCGCGGGTAAGAACCGTCCCAGTGTTGAACCGAAAAGGGGCCTCTCGGCCCCTTTTTCATGCCTGGCAACAGGTGTCAGCACCATCTGCCGGTTGCTTCGAGCAGCTCAGATGCGAGCGGACAGCACCTCTTCCACAATCCGGGCCGCTCGTTCGCTTGGAGCCTCGTCCCCGATCTTCATCAGAGTGTCGAGCTTGCCGAAGGCTTCGATCTGCCTTTGTCGCTCAGGTGTGTCGCTGAGCAGGGGCAGGAGTGCATCGGCCAGCTTTTCCGGCGTGCAGTCCCACTGGATCAGTTCGGGCACGACATTCTCACCGAGCACCAGGTTCGTGAGCACGATGGAAGGCGCCTTGATCAGGTACTTCAGCACTTCCTCGATCTTCGAGACCCGGTAGGCCACGACCATCGGCACACCCGAGAGCCCGAGCTCCAGGGTAACGGTGCCGGATGCGGCCAGCGCCGCATCGGCCTGCCGGAAAGCAGCCCATTTGGCTGCTTCTCCCTCGACGATCCGCGGCTTTACGCTCCACGCCTCCGCCCGCGCACGGATCTCTTGAGCGAGATGGGGCACGGCCGGGATGGTGACTGCGAAGGGACGCGGCGAACGCTCCTTCAACAAGCCCAGGGCTGCGCCGAACGGCTCCATGAGGCGGCTCACCTCGGAGCGGCGACTCCCAGGAAGGACGAGCAGCTTGATGGGCTCACCCGTTCTGCCACCGCGCTCCCTAGGAGCAGGCCTGATCTCGGAAAGACGCTCAATAAGCGGGTGTCCGACATAGGTTGTCGGCGGCCCGCCGAGGCGCCGATGCGCCTCGGGCTCGAAGGGCAGAAGCGCCAGAAGGTGATCGACATAGGCACGCATCTTCGGAGCGCGCCCCGGGCGCCATGCCCAGACGGATGGGCTGACGTAATCGACAATGGGAATGGCCGGCGCGCGTTGCCGAACGGCCTTAGCGACACGGTGGGTGAAATCCGGGCTGTCGATGATTACCAGTATATCGGGCTTTGCCGCGACCACTGCATCTGCGGTCATCCGGATACGTTTGAGGATAGCAGGCAGCCGCGCGATCACGGCGGATATGCCCATGACGGCGATCTCCTCCAGGGGAAAGAGAGAATCCAAGCCCTCATTCCTCATGGCATGGCCGCCCACACCACCGAAGTGTAGGCGCTCGGCTCCGAGCCGCGCTTTGAGAGAGCGCATCAGCTTGGCTCCGAGTTGGTCGCCCGACTCCTCGCCCGACACAATCCAGATCGTCAGCGGCTTGTTCTCAGCCAAGAGACTTCTCCATCCATGGCAGATCGACCGCGATGAGGAAAAGGCCGAGGCGATCAGCCGTCCGCAGAGTTTCCTCCTGTTCGAGTACGAAGGTGGAGCGTGCCCCAATGGCGATGCCGGCGAGGCCCGCTTTGGCGGCCTCTCTCACGGTGCGGGGGCCGATGGTCGGCATATCGACCCGCAGATCCTGACCGCACTTTGCGGCCTTGATCAGCACACCGCCTTCCTCACGGCGGCGAAGGCCAAACCAGGACTGGCGCAAGCCCCTCACCCGGCGGATCATCCGGTCGGTCCCTTCGGGTCCTTCGATAGCCAGAACATGCCTGCGGTCGACGACGGCGCCCTGCCCGATATCGAAGTCCGACAGGGAGGCGAGAAGCTCCAGCCCGAAGGCAATAGCCTCATGATCGTCGGCTCCCGGCTGCCGCACCCCGGTGAGCGCACGAGAGGCTACGAGATCAGGGGCAAGCTCATGGGCACCGACGACCCGGTGCCCCCGCTCCTCCAGGAGCATCACGGCGCCGCGCAGCACCTGATCGTCCCCGCGGGCGATGACCTCCTTCACCTCGTGCATGTTGCGAAGCAGGGAGTAGGCGCTCAGCAGCGCTGAAAATCCGGGGCGGCGCACAGCTCCAACAAGGGAGACGGCCTGTGGCCGCCAGCCCTCTAGGGTGCTCATGATGGTTTTGAGATCGAGAAGATCGACAGTGACGTGGGCGCGGCGCTGCAGGTCGGCTTCTGCGAAGCCGCGAAAGGCCATAATCCGGACGTCCTGCCCCGTCCGCTCCAGATGACTCAAGAGCTGGATCGGAAGCTGCCCGGCCCCGGCGAGGATTGCGATGGGGCCTTGAGACATCATCCTGAGGAGCTGAGTGGATCCCGCGGCGTGCAGATGGCGCGATCCTTGCCCTCACGGATGAAATCAAGGATCTCGTGCACGAAGGGATGGTCGTCGAACTCGCCGGCTACGTCCTCGACACGTTCAGACAACGTGCCCTCATCGGCGAACAGCAGACGATAGGCGCGGCGGATTTCGTGAATCTGCTCACGGGTAAAACCGCGGCGGCGCAGGCCGATGATGTTGAGACCGGCGAGATGCGCCCGGTTGCCCATGGCCATGCCATAGGGGATCAGATCGTTCTCGAGGCCCGACATGCCGCCCACGAAGGCGTGGGACCCGACACGAGCGAATTGGATCACCGCGGAGCCGCCGCCGAAGATCACGAAATTGCCGACTGTGACGTGGCCCGCCAGCATGACATTGTTGGACAGAATGCAGTCGTTCCCGACCTTGGTGTCGTGGCCCACATGGGAGCCGGCCAGGAAAGCGCAGCGATCACCGATGACCGTGCGAAGGCCGCCGCCTTCGGTGCCGGGATTCATGGTCACGCCTTCGCGGATCATGCAGTCGGCGCCGATCTCGAGCGTCGAGGCCTCGCCCTTGTACTTCAGATCCTGCGGAATGTGACCGATAGAGGCGAACGGAAAGATCCTCGTCCGCGGGCCGATGGTGGTGCGCCCTGCCAGAGCCACATGGCTGATGAGTTGGCAGCCCTCACCGAGCTCCACCTCAGGCCCAACCGTGCAGAACGGGCCGATCTTCACGCCCGGACCGATCTTGGCGCCGTCCTCGATCACGGCGCTCGGATGAATCACCGCTTCCATCAGTCGTTCACCAGCATGGCGCTGACTTCGGCCTCGCAGACGAGAACACCATCGACCTTCGCCTCGCCCTTGTACCACCACATGTTGCGGCGGTTGTTCAGCTTGCGCATGTGGAACTCGACCCGGTCGCCCGGCTCCACCGGCTTGCGGAACTTCACCTTGTCGATCGTCATGAAAAATACCTGCTTCGGCTTGGCCATCTGGGCCATCTTGGCCTTCACGCAGATGGCTCCCGCCGTCTGAGCCATCGCCTCGATCAGAAAGACGCCCGGGAAGATTGGACGCGAAGGGAAATGGCCCGTGAATTGTGGCTCATTGAAGGTGACATTCTTGATGCCGATGCACGAATTGTCGCCGTCGATCTCGATGATCTTGTCGACCAGGAGAAAGGGATACCGGTGCGGCAGAAGCTCCAGGATCTCCATGATATCGGCGGTTTGAAGCGTGGTGGGCGCTTCGGACATGACGAGAACTCCGAACGGTAAGAATGCCTTCAGCACACGTTATGAAGACGCATCGTCGTCTTTGGCGGAATCGCCCCCGGATGCAAGCTTTTTCAGAGCTGTGATCTCGCGGAACCACTCCCGCATGGGCCGGGCCGGGATGCCGCCCCAGCGAGCTCCTGCCGGAACATCGCCGTTGACGCCACTGGTGGCTGCGATCTGGGCGCCCATGCCGATCCGAACATGGCCCTTCACGGCCACTTGGCCGCCGATGGCCACGTAATCCTCGATGGTGGTCGAGCCGGCGATGCCGACCTGAGCTACGATCACGCAATGACGGCCGATGACCACGTTGTGCGCGATCTGGACGAGGTTGTCGATCTTGGTGCCCTCGCCGATGACCGTATCGCGGCTCGCACCCCGGTCGACCGTCGTATTCGCCCCAATTTCCACGTCGTCCTGAATGATGACACGCCCCACCTGCGGCACCTTCAGATGCCCCTGCGGGCCCATGGCAAAGCCGAAACCGTCCTGGCCGATCCTGACACCCGGATGAAGAATGACCCGGTTGCCGAGATAAGCATGGGTGACGGTCACGTTGGCAGCAACGGAACAGTCCCGTCCGATCTTGACGTTGGGCCCGATCACCGAATGGGCGCCAATCAGGGTACCCGATCCGATCTCCGCATGCGGCCCGACGACGGCGCCTGGATCGACACGCACGCCATGCTCCAACCTTGCAGAGGGATGCACGAAGGAGCCGGGGGAAATTCCAGTCGCGGAGAAGGAGGATTCCGGCCGCATGGCGGTCGGGAACAGGATGGCCAGAACCTGAGCGAAAACTCGGTAAGCCTGAGGCGTGACCAGAGCAACCGTGCCGGACGGCACCTTGGAGGCAAAGCGTGGGGTCACCAAGCAGGCCGTGGCTTTAGTCGTCGCCAGCGCTCCAACATAGGCAGGATTGTCCATATAGGCCAGATCGCCGGGACCAGCGTTCTCGAGAGGAGCGACCCCACGAAGCAAAAACTCCCCGTCGGTGCCGTCGGGGAGCGCTACATGGGCCATTTCCGCTACCTGGCGCAGATTCAACGTCCGGCCTTGTGGGAAGAAATTTGATTCAGCCATGAATAACAAGTGAGGGCGCCTTTCGGCGCCCTCCCCGATTAGAAGCGCGTGCCGCCCGTGAACCGGAAGGCCTGGGTGCGGTCACCACCGACCCGATTACCATTGGCGTCCAAGACACCCTCTTCCTTGGACAGTGCGTACGCATAGTCGAAGCGGATCGGGCCGAGCGGCGAAGTCCATAGGATCGAGGCGCCGACCGACGAACGCAGCTTGCTGCTGTCGAGAACATCGATTGTGCCACCATCGACACCTTCGAACACCGTCGGTCCATCATAGCCGTAGAGCGTACCGGCGTCGGCGAACACGGCACCTCTCAGGCCCAGTTCACGCGGCAGGAGCGGGATCGGGAACTGCACTTCCAGCGAGCCACCGAAGTAGGTGGTGCCGCCGAGGGCGTTGGCCCTGGAGTCGGACGTCGAGATGTCGCGCGGGCCGATACCGTTGGAAGCGAAACCGCGCACCAGGGACGGACCCATGAAGAAATGGTCGATGATGCGCAGATCACCGCCGGCTTCGCCGTTGTCGCCGAGGCCCATGATGTGACCGCCCTGGAGGCGGGCGATACCAACCACATCCTCGAAGAGCTCGCGATAGTACCGAGCGTCGCCGGTCACACGGAAGTAGCGGGAGTCGCCGCCGAGCCCAGCAAAGTCCGTCTTGACCTCGCCATAGAAGCCGTTGCGGGGATTACGGGTGCTGTCGAGGGTGTTGTAGTTGAAGGTCAGACCCGCCAGAGAGGTGATCGTCTCGCCCTGTGCGTTCTTGATCGCAAGGGACGCCTCGCCATTCCCTTCGCACTCGGCGCGGGTGATGACGCCATCACCGTTGGTATCAGTGACCCCTGGGATCGGGAACGAGCAGTCGTTATACGGCCGATCCTCTTCGTTCGGGATCGTGATCTCCTGCTGGTAGAGCGAGTAGCGGGCCGTGATCGTGAACTCTTCCGTGAATGGAAGGCCCAGGCGCAGCGTACCGCCGGTCATGCGGTTCTCGTAGCGGGAGTACCGGGTCTGGTCGCTGAACTTCGAGTACAGGTCGATACCCGCCGACATCCGGTAGCCCAGGAAATACGGCTCGGTGAACGAGAAGTCGACACCATGAGCGCGCTGACCGAGCTGGCCTGCGAGGCGCACGAACTGGCCACGGCCTAGGAAGTTGGTTTCCGTGACAGACACTTCGCCGATGAAGCCGTCGGCTGTGGAGTAGCCGCCGGAGATCGAGAAAGCGCCGGTGGACTGATCTTCCACATCCACGTTCACGACCACACGGTCGGCCGAGGATCCGGGCTCGTTGGAGACACGAACCTGCTTGAAGTAGCCGAGATTGTTCAAGCGGCGCTCGGCGCGATCGATCAGAACCTGGTTGTAGGCATCGCCTTCGCCGAGTTCGAACTCACGACGGATGACGTAGTCGCGGGTGCGGCTGTTGCCGCGCACGTTGATGCGCTCAATGTAGATCCGCGGCGCTTCCTCGACCACATAGGTGAGGCTGATCGTGCGGGTCGAAGGATCGCGGGCACCCACAGGGCGAGCGAGAGCGAAGGGATTGCCCTGACGCGCAACGTTGGCGGTGAGATTCTGAACCGACTTCTCGACAGCCTCAGCGTTGTAGACGGAGCCTTCCGAGGTCGAAATACCCCTGCGAAGAGCCTCGGGATCAACCCCAGGAAGACGAGGATCGACGCTCACGCTGCCGACCCGGTACTGCTCGCCCTCTTCCACCGCGATGGTGATGACGTAGCCGCCGCCATTGGCGTCGAATGCAACGTCGCTGGAGACAATGCGGAAATCCGCATAGCCGTTCTTCAGGTAATAGCGACGGATCAGCTCCAGATCGTTGGCGATGCGGGCCGGATCATAAACGTCGGTGCTCTTGAGGAAGCTCAGGAGATTCGTCTCAGTGGTCTGCATGACGCCGCGCAGGCGGCTGGACGAGACCTGATTGTTGCCGACAAAACGGATTTCCTTCACGCCCGTCTTGTCGCCCTCGACGACCGTGTAAACCACGTCCACAGTGCCGTTGGGGAGGTCGACCACGCGCGGCGTTACCTGGGCGAGCCCGCGGCCGGATTGCCGGTAAATCTCAAGGATGCGACCAACGTCGGCGTCCACGGCGGCCTGGTTGTAGGGAGCGCGGGCACGGGCCTGGAACTGATCCTGGAATGCCGCGCTCTCGATCTTCTTGTTCCCTTCGACCACCACGCGGTTGACGATGGGGCCCTGCGCGGCCGAAGCCCGGCGATTCCTCGGGGCCACCTGCTGCGCGAAGGCGCTCTCCGCGGCAGTGATTCCAGCCATCAGCGCGCTGATTGCGATAACGGCGGTGGTGGCCGGCTTCTTCCGGCGAGGCGTGGTCGTCGACATCATCAACTGGCCCGTTCTTTGTCTTTATATCCCTAGCAGGGGTGTCCCCGCAGGCTGGAGACGCGTGCCCCCAACCTTATCCATGTGAAGCGCTTGTACAAACTTTCGCCGCTATTGCAAACGGCGCGTCCACAACAGAGTAGCGATTTTTATCCTGCGTGGCGTCCTTGTCACGATCCCCGGCTCATAAAACTGGTGCCAAGGTGAACAAGATCATTCCAAGTGGCGAACAGCATAAGCATCGCCACCAGGGCAAACCCGATTCTAAAGCCGATTTCCTGGGCTTTTTCGCTCAAGGGACGGCCGCGCACGGCCTCAATGGCATAGAACAGGAGGTGCCCGCCATCCAGCAGGGGAATGGGAAAAAGGTTAATAAGGCCGATGGAGACCGACATGAAGCCGATCAGGCTGACAAGGCTATAGACCCCGCCGATATCGAAGGCGGTCCCAGAGGCCCGGGCGATACCGATGGGTCCGGAGAGCTGATCGGCCGATTCCACCCCCATCACCAGTCGGCGGATAAAGTTGATCGTCCGCTCGACGAGGTTCCAGGTCTCGACCACGGCAGCCTTCAAGGCGCCCCAGGGAGAATAGGTCAGTCGCTTGATCGCCGAGGGATCACGGGAGGCCTCGACGCCCAGCAATCCAATCCGCTGCTTGCCGAAAGGGCTGGTCCGCTCGACGAAATTCGGCGTTGCCGTTAGAGCAACCGTTTGACCATTGCGCTCCACCGTGAACGCCAGGGGTTCGCCCGCGCTGGAACTCACAAGGAGCTGCATGTCGGCAAATGTCTGAATGCTCCTGCCATCAACGGTCAGAATCAGATCCTTGGGCTGGAAGCCAGCCTTCTCGGCCGCACTGCCCGGCTGAACCGCTTCGATCCGCGGCTCCAGGACCGCCCGTCCGTTGAAGTAGTTGAAGCCCGCGAAGATCGCGATCGCCAGGATGAAATTGGCGATCGGACCCGCCGCCACGATGGCAGCCCGCTTGGCGACGTTCTGGTGAGGAAAGCTAATTGAACGCTGCTCGACCGGCATCCGGTCGAGCTGGTCCTGATCCGGGATGCTGGCGGCGTTGAGGTCGCCGACGAACTTTACGTACCCTCCAAGAGGAATAGCGCAGATCTTCCACCGCGTACCCTTCTTGTCCGTCCAGCCGATCAGCTCAGGTCCGAATCCGATGGAGAAGGCCGTCACGCCAACCCCACACAGCCGGCCCACCCAGAAGTGGCCGAACTCGTGGACGAAAACCACCACTGTGAGCACGACGAGGAAAGCGATCAGGGTCAGGAACAGGGAGCCTGTTGCACCGCCGATCATCGAGAGAAATTCCATCTATGTCCCTTTCGCGCCTTATCGAGCCTGTGCGGCTTCGACAGGAGCTGGAATAAGCCTGCGCGCCGTCTCCCGGGCCTCATTATCGATAGCCAGGGCCTCGGCGACGGTCGACGGCGTTAGAATCTGTCTTCCAGAGAAAGTCGAGCAAACGCGCTCAACAATCTCAGAAATATCATAAAACCCGATGGCGCCTGCCATATAGGCCTCGACGGCGATCTCGTTGGCCGCATTCAAGATCGTGGGCATCGCCCCTCCGGCCCGGAGTGCTGCCTTTGCCAAGGACAGGCACGGGAAACGGTCTTCATCGGGTCGTTCGAAGCTTAAACGGCCAATCGCGGCAAGATCGAGACGAGACAACTCCATCCTCAGGCGCTTGTCCCCCCGAAGTGCGTTGGCGATAGGGACCTTCATGTCCGGCAGGGCGAGGCCGGCCGTGATCGCGCCGTCGCTCCACTGGATAAGGCCGTGGACAATGGCCTCGGGATGAACGAGCACATCGAGACGCTCCGGCTCAAGACCGAACAGATGATGAGCCTCGATCAGTTCGAGGCCCTTGTTCATCAAGGTGGCGGAATCGATGTTGATCTTCGATCCCATGGACCAGACCGGATGAGCCGAGGCCGCTTTGGCACCAGCCTTTGCAATCTGCTCTTTCGGTGTGGTGCGGAATGGGCCACCTGTCGCCGTGATGATCGCCTTTTCCACATCCCCGCTCCGACCGGCGGCGAGGGCTTGGTCGAGTGCATTGTGCTCGGAATCGACCGGCATGATCTCGGCGTTGAGGCGGCGAGCATCGGCCATGAAGGCATCGCCGGCGCAGACAAGGCTTTCCTTGTTGGCCAGGGCAATCCGCCTGCCAGGCTTCACAGCGGCATGGGTCGGAGCAAGGCCTGCGGTTCCGCTGATGGCGGCGAGCACGATGTCAGCCTCGCGCTCGGCGGCCTCCAACACGGCGGCCTGCCCTGCTCCGCTCCCGATTCCCGATCCCGAGAGCGCCTCCCGCAAGGCTGCACCTCCGCGCTCATCGGCAAGGGCTGCGAATTTTGCTCCAAGACGGCGGGCGACCTCTGCCAAAGCCAAAGCATTGCGGCCACCCACGACTGCCTCGACACTGAGTTCGTCGCGGTGAGCCAACACGACATCCGCCGTCGAACGGCCGATCGAACCGGTTGCTCCAAGGATCGTGAGGGAACGGGTCATCAAAGCCTATACGGTGGAATCGAGGATTAGAAGAGCAAGGGCGACGATGAGGCAGACGGCCCAAAAGCCGTCGAGCCGATCCATGACGCCACCATGGCCCGGAATGAGGTGGCTCGAATCCTTAACTTGGCAATAACGCTTGAGGGCCGACTCGCCTAGATCACCGACCTGGCTCGCGATCGATGACACGATGGAAAGAGCGGCAATGCCGGCGAAAGTCAGCGGAAGGCTGGCGCCATAAAGCCGGCCGATCCAAGCCACCAGGAGCCCGCACAATGTCGCAGCGACGACCCCGCCGATGAAGCCCGACCACGTTTTCTTAGGGCTGATAGGAGGGCAGAGCTTCGGGCCTCCGAAGGTACGGCCCGTGAAGTAAGCTGCGATATCAGTCGCCCAAACCACGGCAAACATCCAGAGCAGGCCAATGATGCCAAGATCCGGGTGAGCGCGAACGAGCGGCGGGACGAGGACGATTGGAGCCGCGTAGATAAAGCTGGAAACTGTCCAAGCTCGTTTCTGAGGATGGGACACCACAAAGGCAGCAACCATCAGAAAGGCAACGCTTACAGCAAAGAATAGCCAAGCTCCGGCATCGAGCAGGAAGAGGAGCGTCAAGGCTGTAAGACCGACCCCGAGGATCACCTGCACAGGACGCCGGGGCTCGATCCCGGTCATGTCTGTCCATTCCACCACGATAGCGATCCCGGCCGCCAGCCAGAACAGGGCAAAGGGCCAGCCGCCCAGATAGGCAGTGAGGAGCGCGGCGGCCACCATGACAAGGGCCGATAGAACTCTTGCCGAAAGCTCCTTGGATGGGACCGGCTTGGGGTGAGGCGGCGATGAGCCTTCGTCCGCAACCATCGTCAGACAGCCCGGGCGCTCAGCCCACCGAACCGGCGGTCGCGCCTGCAATACTCATCGATGGCGGATTTGAATGTGGCCTCATCGAAATCTGGCCAGTAGCACGGCAGGAATACGAATTCGGAATAAGCCGTCTGCCAGGTCAGGAAGTTCGAGACTCGCTGTTCCCCGGACGTCCTGATGACCAGGTCGGGGTCCGGTATTCCTTGGGTGTCGAGAGCCGCCCCGACGGAATCCATGTCGATATCGGCTGGATCGAGGCTGCCTTCCTTCACGCGCCGGGCCAGCGCCCGCACGGCGCTCACGATCTCCTGCCGACCGCCATAGTTGAAGGCAATCACCAGGGTCAGACCCGTGTTGGAACGGGTGAGCTGCTCGGCCTCATCCAGGAGGAGGCGGATATCGGAAGCCAGCCCCTCCCGCTCGCCGATAATCCGAACTCGGATGTTGTTGGAATGGAGCTCGGCCAGATCATGCCTGACGAAGCGCTTGAGGAGCCCCATGAGATCGGAGACCTCTTCAGCCGGGCGCCGCCAGTTTTCGGCGGAAAAGCTGTAGACCGTCAGATACCGGATTCCCAAGGCGCCCGCCGTGCGCACGGCCCGGCGGATCGCCTCAACACCGCGCCGGTGCCCCTCGAAGCGAGGCAGGCCCCGTTGAGCAGCCCAGCGGCCATTCCCATCCATGATGATGGCAACGTGGGCAGGCATCCCCTCGCCTGCTTCCCTGCAGGCAAAGCCTGGATCCACCCGTTTGGCTTCGCCGCTCATGATGTCCTGTTCCGATGCACGTCTGAGGATCAGACGTGCATGATTTCCTTTTCCTTGGCGACCAGAATGCCGTCGATCTCGGTCACGAACTGATCCGTCGCCTTCTGCACCTGGTCGGCATGGCGCTTGCCGTCATCCTCGCTGATCGCGCTGTCCTTCTCAAGCTTCTTGAGAAGGTCGAGGCCGTCGCGGCGCACGTGACGGACGGCAACCTTCGCCTCCTCGGCGTACTTATGCGCGACCTTCACCATTTCCTTGCGGCGCTGCTCGTTCATCTCAGGGATGCGCAGGCGGATCACCTGGCCTTCCGTCTGAGGGTTGAGGCCGAGATCGGACTCGCGGATTGCCTTCTCCACCGCAGCCACCATGCCCCGATCCCAAACCTGGACGCTGAGCAGGCGCGGTTCCGGCACGTTGACGGTGGCCACCTGCGAGATCGGCATCGATGCACCATAGGCGTCGATCTGGATCGGGTCGAGCAGGTTCGGGGAGGCGCGTCCCGTCCTGAGACTGGCCAAGTCGTTCTTGAATGCGTTGATGGCGCCCTGCATGCGGCGCTTCACATCGGCGATATCAAAGGTCGTAGCCATCAGTTTTGTCCTTACGCGAACTATCTAAACGGGCTTACGCTCCCCAGGGTCCAGCATCAAGACCCCTGGATCAAGGGGCAACGACCGTCGAGGGCACTTTCCCCTGAAGAAGAGCCGTCACGGAGCTGGGAGCATGCACCGAGCCCACGATAATCGACAATCTGCTCTCGCGAGCCAGCGCGAAGGCGGCCGTATCCATCACCTTCAGGTCCCTTGCGATGGCCTCGTCATGGGTCAGTCGGTCGAATCGGACCGCGTTCGGATCCTTCTTCGGGTCAGCCGAGTAGACGCCATCCACCTGCGTGGCCTTGAGGACCGCATCGCAACGCAGTTCGGCCGCGCGCAAGACAGCGGCGGTATCGGTTGTGAAGAACGGGTTGCCGGTGCCGCCGGCCAGAACCACCACCTGACCCTTGTCCAGGTGATGCAGGGCGGGCTGACGGGCATAGGTCTCGCAGATCGTCGGCATGGAGACCGCAGACATGGTGCGGGCCGGAACGCCGGCGGCATTCAGGGCCGTCTCGATGGCCAGCGAGTTCATGACCGTGCCGAGCATACCCATGGAATCGGCCGTGGGACGGTCGATCCAGCCGGCCGCGCTCATGCGGGCGCCGCGAATGATGTTGCCGCCGCCGATGACCACGGCGATCTCGAAGCCGGCGCGGGTGGCCTGAGTGAGGTCCTCCGCCAGAGAGGTCAGAGTCTGGGGATCGAGCCAGTAGCCGTCGGGGGCCATGAGGGCCTCGCCTGAGAGCTTCACCAGAATGCGCCGGAACGTTGCCATCATCAGACCTTTCTTTTCGAACCCTCTCATGAAAACGGCGGCCCGAGAGCCGCCGTTCTACCGCATCGTGCGGAAAAGTGGACCCGGTTTTCCGGTCCACACGATGCGCTGCTTAAGAGACAGAGCATCAAATGGATCCCAAAAATGGTTTCCACTTTTGGGATAGATGCTTGTAGGTTCGACTTAGGCCTTGAGACCGGCCTGGGCAGCAACTTCCGCCGCGAAATCCGGAGCCTCTTCCTTCTCGATGCCCTCACCGAGGGCATAGCGGACGAAGGCCTTCAGGGTGACCGGCTTGCCGGCCTTGGACTCGGCTTCCTTGAGCACCTGGGTCACGGTCTTGGACGGATCGTGCACGAAGGGCTGCTCCAAGAGGGTGACTTCCTTGAAGTAGCTCTTCAGGCCGCTCTCGATGATCTTCTGCATGACGTTGTCCGGCTTGCCGGCGTTCTTGTCGCGCAGAATGGCGCTCTCGCGCTCGATGGTCGCCTGGTCGACGCCGGAAGCGTCCAGAGCCACCGGGCTGGTGGCAGCCACGTGCATGGCGATCTGGCGGCCGAGCGTGCCGAGAACGGTCACGTCGCCTTCAGACTCGAGCGCCACGAGCACACCGATCTTGCCGAGGCCTTCGGTGACGGCGTTGTGCACGTAGGACGCGATCACGCCCTTAGAGACTTCGAGCTTCGCGATACGACGCAGGGTCATGTTCTCGCCGATGGTGGCGATGAGCTCCTGCAGACGGTCCTTCACGGTGGTCTGCGAACCGGGGAAGTGGGCAGCCTCGAGCGACTCGATGGTGCCGTTGCCCATGAGGCCGATCTTGGCGGCTTCGCGGACGAAAGCCTGGAACCCGTCGTTGCGGGCGACGAAGTCGGTCTCGGAGTTCACTTCGAGGATCGTCGCGGTATGGCCCGACGACTCGACGGCAACAAGGCCCTCGGCGGCCACGCGGCCGGCCTTCTTGGCAGCCTTCGACAGGCCCTTCTTACGGAGCCAGTCGATCGCGGCCTCCATGTCGCCGTTGGTCTCGGCGAGAGCGGCCTTGCAGTCCATCATGCCGGCGCTGGTCGTCTCGCGCAGCTCTTTCACCATCGCAGCGGTAATGTTCGCCATGGCTGTTCCTTTCAAAGGTTTACGCATAGAGGGAGCCCGGCGCTCGTGGAACGCCGGGCTCGATCATTCGTTCAAGCGGCGCTGCAGGGTGCGGCGCCGTAAGGCTTACGCAGCAGCGGCTTCGATCATCGAGCGGGCCTGGTTAATCCAGCCATCGCGCTCGAGACGGCCGTTCAGCTTCAGGTCCTTGTCGAGCTGGGCGGCATCGGCCGGCTGCATGGCAGCGAGCTGCCAGTAGTGGAAGATGCCGGCCTCGTTGAGCTTCTTCTCGAGCTGCGGGCCAACGCCGTTGAGCTTGGTCAGGTCATCGGGAGCGCCGCGAGGGGCCGCCAGACGCTCGAACTGCTCGCCCTCATAGGCCGGGACAGCAGCCGTGTCGTTGGCCGGAAGTTCTTCAGCCATCGGGTTCTCGGATGCACCGATGTCGATGCCCATGTCACCGGCGCCGCGGGAGATGCCATCGAGGGCAGCGCGGGCAACCAGATCGCAATAGAGCGAGATCGCACGGCCGGCGTCGTCATTGGCCGGAACCGGGAAGGTGATGCCGTCCGGGTCGCAGTTCGTGTCGACGATGGCCGCCACCGGGATGCCGAGGCGCTTCGCCTCCTGGATCGCCAGCTGCTCCTTGTTGGTGTCGATGACGAAGATCAGGTCGGGCGTGCCGCCCATGTCCTTGATGCCGCCAAGAGCGCGCTCGAGCTTTTCCTTCTCGCGGGCGAGCATGAGGCGCTCTTTCTTCGTGAGGCCCTGGCCGCCACCGGCGAGGATCTCGTCAACCTTGCGCAGGCGGGAGATCGAACCGGAGATGGTCTTCCAGTTGGTCAGCATGCCGCCGAGCCAGCGGGAGTTCACGTAATACTGCGCCGAACGCTTGGCTGCATCGGCAACCGCATCGGAAGCCTGACGCTTGGTGCCGACGAAGAGCACGCGACCGCCCTTGGCTACCGTGTCGCTGACGGCCTGGAGGGCACGGTGCAGCATCGGAACCGTCTGGGCGAGGTCGATGATATGGATGTTGTTGCGGGTGCCGAAGATGAACTGACCCATCTTCGGGTTCCAGCGGTGGGCCTGGTGGCCAAAGTGCGCGCCAGCCTCAAGCAGGCTGCGCATCGAAAAATCGGGAAGCGCCATAGTCTATTCTCCGGTTAAGCCTCCGCGGAACAGTGGACCGGACCCTTCCGGCCACCGGGGGTTCCTCATGGGTTCATGAGGGGATTCCGCGTGTGGGATGCGGGCGCATATAGGCGGAAAGTGGAAGGAATGCAAGCGCGACATGCCCTCTCCCGCTGGGGCATAGCGCTGTCTCCCCCGGTGTCGTCCCGCGCAGGCGGGGATCCATAACCACGACGTTTCAGAAGAGGGCGATCAGCGTTGCGCCTCATTCTGTGACGTCAGGGTTTATGGATCCCGGGCTCGGCTGCGCCGCCCCGGGATGACAG
>Ga0209902_100572_pt1 | contig 35859 bp, 33 predicted proteins | sample FECB27metaG_FD_188304 | JGI IMG/M metagenome (GOLD analysis project Ga0209902, IMG submission 188304) | Cyanobacterial communities from the Joint Genome Institute, California, USA - FECB-27 (SPAdes) (version 2) | ecosystem: Environmental > Aquatic > Thermal springs > Hot (42-90C) > Microbial mats...
TTGAAAATCAGAATGCTCCCGACTAGCAGCATGGGAGATTGTTCGTCTCCGCTTCGCTCCGACTCACGCGCATTCCTCTCACGCCAAATCAGAGATTCTGGCGTGAGGCTCCTGCTGATCTAGCTGAAGGTGAGCGTAACATGGTTGCTGAAACTGGGCGACCACCAGAGTACGAAATTTTTATGGCGATCGCTGATAAAGTCGGTTGGGATTTACGAGGAAATCCTGTTTATGTAAGGACACCGGAAGGTGAAGAGGTGTTGCGAAAGACGACTCGCAATGTAACTTCCCGAAATGCCAAAGGTGAAGTCATAGAAATTACCAAAGAAGTTGAAGAACCCATGATTGATGATCAACTTCCGGCAGTAACCCAGTTATTTAAGAACTGGCTAGCACAGAAATCTCCGAGGTGGTTGTATGTGTAGTGCTGCCGCTCTCCCAAAATTGGTCAACCTGGAGCATCTAAATTTTTCATGGCTGGTGTTGCTCAAATTTCTGATCCAGAAAGAGTTACCTGGGAACTGAATGCACTCCGCTCAAGCTTGATGACTCATCCTCGCTTCAAGAATATTCCCTCTATGCAACCTGAAGCTAAAAAGACTGCGATTACCTTTCATGCAAAAGACGATCATCCCGAAATTCGGCAAAAGGTTTTTGAACTGATCCAGTCTTTCGACATCAAAGTTTTAGTGGCAATTCGGAGTAAAACTGATATGGCAGAATCAGCAAAAGCAGACTTTAAGAGTTTGGGCACAAAGCTTCAGCAGAATGCAATTTACGACGATCTCATAACACGCTTATTCAAAAATCTGCTCCATAAAGCAGACGTTATCCAAATTGCTATTGCTAGACGCGGTAAGGCAGTACGCGAAGAAGCACTAGAACAAGCCATCAATCAAGCTCAAAAAAACTTTGAGTCTCAATGGAAAATAAGTTCAAATAGCTCTATCATCATTGAGCCTACTTATCCATCTGAGGTTGCTGGTTTACAGATCATCGACTATTACCTGTGGGCTGTACAGCGATGCTATGAACGCGAAGATGACCAGTTTTTTCTGCCCCTTGCCAAGAAATATAGACTCATTATGGACTTGGACGATAAGCGCAACAAGCCTTATGGGGAGTGGTATGGCGATCGCAACCCATTATCTATTGAAAAGCTAAAAGGGGCTAGGTCTAAGTAGGATCACTACTCGGACACACGGCATGAAGCCGACGTTCGCCCCTGTAAATACTATTGTACATCATATAAATCCAACCATTCAAAATCCTTAATTATAGCGATTTCATCACTTCATGTGGTGGCAGATTTGAAGAGATTAATCGTTAGGGCTTATGGTTCGGAGCGATGCCCCGCAGACAAGCTCGCAACTACGCCTCCATTGAGCAGTTAGGGGCATAGCTCATTATTATATGGAATTTTTCTACATAGCACCCTCATTGAGGGGCAATATGCGGAAGCTTTCCGTATAGCGTCCCTCTCAAAAGGATTAGACTGAAATCGATATATCCTACAAACTGGCGTCCTATCGCACCCTACTGCTGCTAAAAGATGTTGGTGTTTGTTGAGCAACATTCTCCTGTATCGGCGGACGCAGGCAAAGATACACAAGTGGACCGAAAAGTGGGACAAGTGCTGTTACCCAAAACACTTGGGGATTATTCCAACGCCGTCGCGCCATATCATCACCAAGGACGGTTGGGAAGAGTAAGCAAAACAAGCAAAACGCCAAACTCATGCCATTAATAAAGCGATCGCTCTGAAACTGCTGCCAAAAGCCTACCCAATCCCCTAAAAAAGCATAAATCAGCAAACCAAGAGTGCTTAAACTCAGGGCAATACCAAAAAACCGAGAATCCAACAGCTGCAAAAAAGCATCCTTCCGTCCCGAAAATTGTTGATTCGGTTCTCTCAAAGCCAAATAAGGTATAAGACCAAGCGTACCTGAAGCAATGGACGCTATAGCAAAGGGATAGAAAGGAATCCACTGCATCCTGCCATCAAAGAACAAAACACCACTGTAAATCAGCAGCCAGATGCCAACAAGCGAGAATAAGGAGAGGATAACTGGATTTACATTTACCCAGTTCAAAGTGAAGATATTTTTGAGCAACTCAAGAGTTTCCTCTAAGTGCAGTGGAGGAGCCAAAAATAATAGATACGCTATAAATCCAACCCACAATAACCAAAGAGCAATTTTTCTATTCATAATCTTAATTTCCCGCTGGTTGTTGCTGATTCGATATAATCTCTCCACCCGCTTCTTTTAAAGGGAGACGCATACATAAATACATCAACGGACCAAATAGCGGTATTAATGAGATCAACCAGAACAACTGAGGATTATTCATATCCCGCCGCGCCATATCATCTCCTAACAAAGCTGGAAACAATAGGCAAAGCAAGCAAAAATCTAAGCTCATCACATGAATAAAGCGACTTGTTTGCCACTGGTGAACAAAATCTCCCCAATCTCCTTGCCCGACACCATAGGCGACTAAGATAGCCGTACCTACAGCCAAGCCAATGCCTGTTAGGCGAGAATCAAGAACAGCTAAAAAAGCATTCTTTCTACCAGGGAACTTTGGATTTGGTTCCCGCAAGGCTAAGTAAGGCAGTAGGGTAAACGCCCCAACTCCAAAAGAAGCTGAAGCAAACAGCCAAGCAGGAATTTTTTGCCCTCTACCATCAATAAATATGAGGCAGCTGTAGATGATAGGCCAGATGCCCATAATGTTGAAGAGTGCCACGACTAAGGGGTTAATCCCTTGCCAATGACCAGTGGAAAGATTTTTAATCAACTCGAATGTATCGGGCTGATTGGGAGGGGCAAAGAAAAAGGCATAGGCAATAAATCCTAGCCACAGCGCCCCAAAGGCAATTTTTCTGACCATGATTTAAGCTGGTTCTAACCAATGCTGAATTGTACTGCCACAAGTCGCGCTGTTTATATGCTTTTTATCGGTTTGAGAGCACCCAAACTGATAAATCCCTACTAGGGATTGAAATAACTGAAAGCTTCTGACAGATAATCAGCAGCAGCAGCCACCACTGCGATCGCACCTTCATAATCTAGGCGCGTTGGTCCCAAAACTCCCACGCTACCTACTGCTACGGAACCGCGGCGATAGGTGGAAGAAATCAACGAGCAAGTGCGTATAGGTTCTAGAGGGTTTTCTGAACCAATACGAACAGTAACTCGTGGTTTACCCACTTCCTCAGTCTCCGGCTGCTGTTCAAATATTAATCGCCACAGTTGGTCTTGTTCTTCTTCCAACAGGTGGATGAGCATTTGCACTTGCTGTAATTCCGAAAACTCTGGCTGGCGCAAAACCTCAGCAACACCGCGAACCATAATTTGTGTCGCAGATGGAGCGAGAGTGCGATGGGCGAACTCTGCAATCGATTTTTTCAATAATTCGCCATATATTTGAAACTCCCGGTCTAATTGGCTCCATTTCAGGCTGGCTAATTCAGTTATGCTTCGTCCCCGCAGGTGGCTATTTAAAAAGTTAGAGACAATCTGTAACTCGCGGTCGATGACCTCTGCATCTGGTTGTGTATCTTCCGAGGCTTGCGGTAAATCCATCAATGCTGAATGTGTCTCATATCCATCCGTTACCACAATCAGCATCACCCGTCCCGTTTCTATTTGCACCAGTTGTAAATGTCTCAACACTGCTGTCGCGGTTTGCGGCATGGTAATCAAGGTAATGCAACCACTGAGGGTTGCTAAAATATGCGCGGCTCCTTGCAGTAGAGCTTCCAAACTCCAATCTTCCCACTTAAGCCGCTTTTGCAGTGACAGTTCTACCTCTCGTGCTAAAGTTTCAGAAGGTGTAATGAGCTGGTCAACATAAATGCGGTAGCCAGAGTCAGAAGGTACGCGTCCAGCAGAAGTGTGAGGTTGGTACAGTAACCCAGCTTTTTCCAACACGCCCATGACATTGCGGATTGTTGCTGAACTCACACCAAGGTTGTACTCATCAACAAGAGTTTTAGAACCAACAGGTTCTGCTGTGGCTATATAATGACGTATCGTTGCGGAAAGTATATGCTGTTGACGATTTGTTAGGTGAACTTGCATAAGCTATTTTGCACTGAAGCCGAGTTTTAAGTAAAGTTTGAAAAAATTTATGGAGACGACTCCAAAAAAAATTAATAATAGTAAAGTCAAGATAGCAAACTGTTGCCTTCTACAGGAATAAGTAAAAAGAAGTAAGTTAAGAGTAAAGATTCAGTACTGCCCCAGAAAAAAGTTTCCTTAACTACAGCATAGCTCTGCTGCAAATGCTTTTGGATTTTAAGTAAAATAATAGCCCCCTACTTATGAATACTTCCATAAGCTTCTTGAAATCGCTGTATTTCAAGTTACTAATTTCCTGACAGCTAAACCATGCGGTTAGGTAGAGTGCAAATATTTGTCAATCAATACTTAAAGCTATCCTAGCTTGTGCTAAGGATAGCAAAGGCAAGTTGGAATCGTCAGTAGTCCCACCTGGCATCATGTCGAAGAAGTGCAAAACAGGAGCTAGTACTGGGGAATTGAAGGATCAACCAACGTTGAGTAGGCATCAATTCCGCCGGCAATGTTTTTCACATTTGTAAACCCTTGAACGATTAACCACTGACACATCTGAGCAGAACGAATGCCATGATGACACAGCACAAGCGTTTCAGCCTGAGGATTTAATCGGGTGTTGACTTGATCTGCCCAATCAGGAAACTGGCTCAAGGGAAGATTGACAAAGCCGTCAATGTGGGCTATTGCCAACTCATGTGGTTCGCGCACGTCTACTAGCTGAAGTGAATCTTTTGAAGATAAGCGTTGCGCTAGTTCCTCTACGCTAATTTGGGTGATAAATGGTTGTGAAGGTTTACCTGGCATGAAGTTTTAATAAAAATCCTATACTACTTATGTTGGCAGAAATCTTCGTTCTTTGGCATTGGTAGGTGTATCAACCACTTGATAGAGGTAGGAGATAACCTCATTTTTGATAAGTTTCTGCGGAAGTTTCAGTACTAAACTAATTTCTAGTAACAGAACTGCCTTCGATATTTCTAATGGTGGTTGATTATTTGTGTTTGCGCCCCTAGTAGTATGTGTAAAAATTATGACACAACGCTCATTCTTCAGAGTTCTAGCAGCGGGTACCATTATGCTGCTGTTGATTGGTATCACTGGTTGTAACGGGTTTTATGCCAAAACTCCGCTGACTCGCACCTCTACTGAACAGTCAAATGCTGCCATATTCGTGTCGAAACAAGCACCAGTGATGGTGTCAATGCTAGTGAATCCAGAACGCTTGCAGGCGTTTGAGGGTGATGGGGAACTCTCAAAATTAAAAACAAATTTACTGGCTAATACGGGTATAAATTACCAAGAGGATATTAAACCTTGGCTAGGAAACGAAATAACACTGGCTGTCACCACCTTAGACATTGACCGTGACTCTGACAACGGACAACAGCCAGGATATCTTATGGCGATCGCAACCACTCAATCGGAGAAAAGCCGCGAATTTGTCGAGGTGTTGTTTTCCAAACGGGCATTGGCTGGGGCAAATTTAGCGACTGAACAGTACGAAGGCGTGAAGCTGATCTATGACAATCAAATCCCTGCAACCGAAGCCACTCCTCTTGAGAAGGAAAAAGTCAAAAACCAAAATCCTCTTGCTGGTGCAGCTGTAGGCAATAGCTTTGTCTTGTTTGCCAACGATCCAAAAGTGCTGCGAGAGGCTATTAATAACGTACAGGCTGCGGAACTCAATTTGACCAGCTCCAGCAAATACCAACAAGTCACCAAACAACTGCCCAAAGAAGCACTGGCTGTTGCTTTCTTGAATCTCCCCACAGTGGCAAAATGGCAAGGGCTAAAACCGGAAGCTCAAGTTTATGACAACCAAATTATTTCTTTGGTATCAAACTCTAAAGGATTGCTAGCTGAAACTGCTTTCCTGGCAAAGGAAGAAACTTCACCTCCATCTGCACAACTCTCTAAACCTGTGGGTGCATTGGAGTATATCCCTGCTGCAGCAAGTTTGGCAGTTGCGGGAGCTAATTTGAACGGTTTGGGTGACAGTGATTTAGCCCAACTCTGGCAACAAGTGACAGCCGTCCTATCTGCTTCCCCACAAGATGTTATTTCTAGATTGCTACCACCTTTGGCAGATGTACAAAAACAATGGGGCATCAACTGGAAAGAGGATATTTTCAACTGGGTGCAAGGAGAATACGCCATAGGATTGTTACCTCGTCAAGAGCAAACAACTCCTGATTGGATATTTGTAGCGGAAAAATCTGACGCTACAGCAGCAGGAATTTCCCATTTGGATGAACTCGCCTCATCAAAAGGGCTTTCCCTGAATTCCTTCACCGTAGACGAACAAAAAATCTCCACTTGGACACAGTTAAGCGCTGCTGTGAATAAATTTGATCAAGTAAAAGAGCGAGAATCATTCGCAATCCAAGCAAAGGTTCTAGGGGCGCGTGCTGATCTGGGAAATTACGAGATTTTTGCATCCTCTGTTGAGGCAATTGATCAAGCTTTGACAGCTAAAAATAACTCCTTGATCAACAGTCGCAATTTCCAAGACAGCGTCGCTGCTATTCCTCAACCCAATCAAGGCTACGTGTATCTCGACTGGACAAAGAGTCAGGAGATTTTAGAGCGTCAACTACCAATTCTTAAGTTTGTGGAAGTCTTGGGTAAGCCGTTTTTTAAAGATTTGCGATCGCTCACAGTCAGTAGTTATGGGAGTGACACGGGATTGCTTAAAGGCGGCGTGTTTTTCCAATTCAATAGCTAGTTCAATTCCGAAATTGGCACAAACAAAGCTGTAGCTGTTCATGGTACAGGGAGTACAGAGGGTGCAGGGGAAGAAGTTTGCTCTTCTTCCCCTGCTTTCTTGTCATCCTGTCGATTGAAACCCAAAAGAAAAAAGCTTGGGATTTTGAACAATTATGCATGGACATAGGACGTTAATATAGAGTTTGACTAGATCGGCAAAACTAGGGTAATAGAAGCGTGCTATCTACACTCATTACTGACTTCCGCATCATCTTTGAACGCGATCCAGCTGCTCGTAACTGGTTGGAAGTATTGTTTTGCTACCCCGGTTTGCAAGCTCTACTTTTACACAGGCTAGCTCATTGGCTCTATTGCATTGGTATTCCCTTTATCCCCCGCCTAATTTCTCATATCGCTCGATTTTTGACTGGAATTGAAATCCATCCTGGTGCAGCCATTGGGCATGGTGTTTTTATTGACCACGGAATGGGTGTGGTGATTGGGGAAACGGCGATTGTCGGAGATTATAGCCTGATTTATCAAGGTGTCACCCTCGGCGGTACAGGTAAAGAATGCGGTAAGCGCCATCCTACCTTGGGTGAAAATGTTGTCGTTGGAGCTGGAGCCAAGGTGCTGGGCAATATCCAAATTTGTAACAATGTCCGTATTGGTGCTGGCTCAGTTGTATTGCGTGATGTGCCACCCGACTGTACTGTGGTTGGCGTTCCTGGTCGAATTATCTTTCGCGCTGGCGTTCGAGTCAACCCACTAGAACACGGAAGTTTACCAGATGCTGAAGCCCAAGTGATACGTGCTTTAGTAGATCGGCTTGAGGAACTTGAACAACAAATTCAACAGTTGCAACAAACACAGGAAAAAATTTCATTTTCTTTTCTTAACCCAGCATTTCAAACACCTAGCGTTCCAAATTCCCATATATTAACTGATGAGGCATCTTTGGCAGAAAAGCACACGAGTTGCCGGTTGGAAAATAAGGTAATAGAGGAGTTTTTGGACGGCTCTGGAATTTAACGAGCAAGCGAGTTCTATAATGTTAGCTTAATTGTCCATAAGAAAACTTATTTGTAGTAAGGACTTCAGTCCTTGCTTTGTCGGTAAAGAGGACTAAAGTCCTCACTACGAACTTATTCATTCGTGAACAACAAGATTCCTAACTTCTTCAAAAAGTCGGGAATCTGAATATGTCTGATTTTTACACATCAAGACTGTTTCTTACTTCAATAGCTGTCGAAATTCTGGAGCAAATTGACCCTGCATAACGTTTGAGACACTGCCAGTCATATAAACATCACCATTTGGTTGTATGCTGATGTCAATCTTGCCTCCGGGCATATGAACTTTCATTGTTTCATTTGTCAGTCCTAACCTGTAGGCAGCACTAGCAGCAGCACAACTACTACTTCCAGAAGCCAACGTGTACCCTGCACCCCGTTCCCAAATCTCAATTTGAATATTTTGCCGATCAAGAACTTTAAGAAATTGCACATTGATACGATTAGGAAACATTTCGTGCGTTTCAATACGTGGACCTAATGCTGAAGCAATTTCTTTAGATATGTTCGGCATAGGAATGATACAATGCGGATTGCCAATTGAAAGGCAAGTCATCTTCAAAGGCACGTCATCTATCAGTAAATCATTCTCTATAACTTCACGCGAAGAACCCGCAACAGGTATTAAATCACTCTGGAAAGTGACAGCCCCCATATTAACAGTGATTAATGGAATACTCGGATCAGTGATTTCAATAGTAACTTCACCTCCGAGTGTAATTAATTCAAAACTTCTTGAAGTAATATACCCAGCATCTAGTAAGTATTTAGAAAAAATACGGATACCATTTCCACTTTTCTCTGCTTCACTGCCATCAGGATTGAGGATTCTAAGTTTCATCTTTTCTGAGCCAAAAATAGGCCCATACAAGATTCCGTCTGAGCCAATACCAAAATTCCGATGACAGATAAGTCGAATATTATCTGGGGATAAACTAACATCTATTTTGTTGGGATCTATAACAATGTAGTCGTTCCCCAGGGCATGGTATTTGTAGAAATCCATAAAAATGCGAGTTTTTATACTAAAAATAGTGTTAATTTAATACATAATAGACACAATTTATTTCACTATTCCCGTAATATAAACTAAGGTACTTACTGCATTTTTGCAACTTTAAGGAAAGCAGAAATTCTTCACGGATTAATCGCAGTCGTAGACCAAGTGTGACCACGCAGATAAGACCAACGATTCTGGGGATCGCCACGCAATTCTAGATGATCCACCTGAGTGGGATCAAACAATAACAGGCAAAAATTAGGTGGAGGGCTAGCAGGATCAAGAAGCGATGGTGAGAAAGCTTGTTGATCAGCTCTAGGTTTTCCAGGATGGGGCCAAGCGAATTGTAAACGAGCATTGTCTGAAAGGTCTTGCCACGTTGACTGACGAGCTTTTTGCAGTTCTAAGTCAGGATGATTACCATCAATGAGACTCAGTTCTCCTGCTATGCGGAATTGCTCACGAGTCCCGGTAAAGTACCAGCAAGCTTCTGCCCAAGGCTGATGGAGTATTTGGTCGAATTTTTGACTGCGTGTATCTGTGATGATTTTCAGCAGATTGGTATCCCCTAGAAACCCCCGAAAAACAACAGTACGATTAGCGGGGCGTCCGTCAGTTTGGACAGTTGCCAGTTGAAAGTAGCGGGAGTGGGGCTGGCTACGATTGCGGTGCAAAGCACGGGCAAGGGGGGAACGCCAAGGGGCAACATTTTCAATCCCTGATAGGGATTCACACATATCTACCCCCATTTTATGAAATAAGACTTTTACTCGCTAATTGGACATTATATACTTTTCCATCAATGGAACTCTATTTTCTTTCAACGAGAATAGCTATAAAATCTTACCACAATGAGTGCAGCTCTATAGGTAGCGCAAATTCAACAATTTTTCAATCTTTACCCTCCCATTCACTTGCCGTATAGTCATAATCTATGTCAGCGAGCAACAAGACTTGATTATGGTTCGTGAGCTTGAAAGAAAACGCTTTACTAGTGCAAAATTTCCAGAAACTGCCCCAGCTGCCAACCCAGTGTTTTTTAGAACCTACAGCCGCCGGAAAGAGGCTGGGGTGAGGGAAACTTGGGATCAGGTGTGCGATCGCACCCTCCAAGCTTTAATCACTCTCGGGAAGCTACTCCCACATGAGGCTGATATCCTAGAGCGGATGCAGCGAAACTTAAAAGCCTTACCCAGTGGGCGTTGGTTGTGGGTTGGCGGTACGGACTGGCTAAAAGAACAAAAAAACTTTTCTGGAGCGTACAATTGTACATCTACCAACCTGCAAGACTGGAGCGCTTTTGGGTTAATGGTGGATTTGGCAATGATGGGGTGTGGGACTGGAGCAGTTCTAGAACCACAATATATTAACCAGTTGCCCCCGATCCGCAATCGTCTTCAAGTACAAGTGCGGGGTGAGATTGGTAGTACTCCTGTTGATGAGCGTCGTGAAGAGACAGAAGTCAAAATAGAAGGCAATATCGTCACTATTTACGTTGGCGATAGCCGTCAAGGTTGGGTGAAATCATATCAAAGCCTGTTGGAACTCTCAACTGATGAACGGTTTTGTGGAGACGTTCAAGTCATTGTTGATATTAGCGACGTACGTCAAGCAGGAAAGCCTCTCAATGGCTTTGGAGGCGTTGCTAATCCTGTAAAATTGCCTGGGCTGTACGAGCGTTGTGCATCGATCCTGAATAAAGCTGTGGGACGACAGTTAAATTCCGTTGAATGCTGTTTATTGATTGATGAAGCAGCTGTCACAATTGTCGCCGGGAATATTAGGCGCTCAGCTGGTATGCGCCAAGGTTTCTGTGAGGATCATCTGTTTGCAGATGCTAAGAACAATCTTTGGCAGCAGGATGAAAATGGCAACTGGCGCATTGATCCAGAGCGTGATGCTCTAAGAATGGCGAACCATACAAGAGTTTTTCACCAAAAGCCCACATTACAAGAATGTCTTGATGCTGTCCGTAAACAGTATTACAGTGGTGAAGGTGCAATTCAATGGGCTGGTGAAGCGATCGCAAGAGCTAATTGTGACCTTTTGAGAAATCACGAACAAAAAGTAGATTTTCTCAAAGCTTATACTCAAGGAAAAGGCAAAGATTGGTTACAACAACATCATCCTGAGATACCTGAAAGCGAGTTAGATCATCGTCTGGCTCGCTATGGCTTAAACCCGTGTGGTAAGTAATTTTGCCTCACGTTAATCACTGGGGAAATTCGGTGAACCCTGCGACTGGGAATACCGAGGTAATCAGAGGAACTAAAACACCTTTGACACTGTACAGACTAGAGAGTGAACCTTTTTAAACCATATTTAAACCATATTTATATACAGTCAATGTTGAGGTTTAAAAAGAATATAATCTGGGTTTTACCCCCGTTATCAATAACGGCTCCACGAGTCTCCGGCTACTAATGCTCTTTGGAATTATTAGTAGAAAATATAGTCGGATCTACGGGTAATAAGGAACTCGTAGAACTAGAGGATAAAAAGCCTCTAGGGTAACAAAAATGGAAATTATTGGCTCGAATTTTCACTGCAATTTGGCAGAAATTCACCTAAATCAAATAGACCCAAATAACTACAAAGAACAGGAGGAGGCTTTCACAGCAGGTGCGCTCTCTGTAGCTGCACTTTTGCATCACAAATTTATTGAACCACGCTACCAGTACAGCCGTGAGTTAGACCCAATTGTTGGTGTTTCTTTCACAGGGTTATTTGATTTCTTTGTTCAAGCTTTTGGGGTAGATTGGTTACGTTGGTGGGAACAAGGAAGACCTGCGACTGCTCAAGGATTGGCGTTTAAGCGTCAAGAGGAAGAATACCTGAGTTTTTGGAAAGATACTGTGCAGCGTGTTGTTTGGGATTACTGCGATCGCCACAATCTCAAACGCCCAAATCGCTGTACCACAGTTCAACCCAGCGGTACCAAGTCTTTATTAACAGGTGCTAGCCCAGGATGGCATCCGCCCAAGGCACAAAGATTTCTTCGTAGGATCACCTTTCGCAAAAATGATCCCGTAGCTTTAGCTTGTATTGACTACGGCTACAATGTCATACCTTCTCAATCGGACAAAGATGAACAGGGTAACTTGTTAAATGATCCCTTTGATCCCCGAGTCAGCGAATGGCTTGTGGAAATTCCAGTCTCTGTACTTTGGGCTGATTTACCAGGTGCTGATCAAATAGATATTAGTCAATTTAATGCGATCGCCCAAATGGATTTCTATATGCAGGTGCAGAAATTTTATGTGACACATAACACTTCTGCCACCATTGAACTACGGGAAAATGAAGTTGAAGCCTTGGGAACTCGCATATATGAAGCTATCAGAGATGATCAAGGCTACATTAGCGCCGCACTTCTGGCACGGTTTGACGATCTTCAAACATTTCCGCGCTTGCCCTTCGAGCCTATCACAAAACAGCAGTACGAACAGCTCATGAAAGAAGTGGAAATGCGTCGCCAAACCGAAGATTTTCATGCTGTTTTGAGCCGCTATGATTTCGGCGAGTTAATAGAAGCAGGACCAGCAGGTTGTGACTCTGATAAATGCATGATGCCTGAACAAACTTCGATGTAAATACAATTGAGATGAACAGCGGTGGTTGTGTTGGGAATGTTTTACCACCGCTTATTCTATTCCTAGATAGATGCACTCCCAGCTTTTCTCACCATAAAGTCCCCAAAGCTTCCAGGACGATAACAATCCTCACGAAGGCATCACTCCACACGTTACCATCGCTTTAATAGTCCTAATTTTTAATGAAGTGCCAGGAGATTTTTCATGTTCATTGATGAATTAACACCCATATTTAAACAATTCACCCAGCACCCAATCTCATTTCTGGGCGGTTTCGTCTCTGGTTTGCTTCGACTCAGCCTTGCTGACGATCCCGTTAAAAGCTGGCTCGACCAACAACGCAGTTCAAGTACCAACAGGACTTTAACTACTGAACCCACTCAGGCACATAATGGCAAAACTGGTGGTCCTCAGTCGATTAGCATTGATTGACTATTTCCCGGACTTCTAGTCCAGGGATTCTAAAAGAATGCTGCGCGGTGTTTTTAACCCACCGCGAGGCTTCTTCTTAGTAGCCCGCAAGGATTGGGGGTTTGGGGAGCTAAAATTACGCTCAATTGCGTGTTTAAGCGTGATTGTTGGCACGTATGGCTCTCCGGGATGCCCACCCGATTGTTAGGGGATAATTTCTTTATTGGAAATCCCTTTAGTGTATAAAAATTTATACCTATTTTTTTTTGAAGATATTTGGTAGAACGGTTTGCTCGTTAACTCGATTTATAAGACCTTGTCAACTGCCTCCTTGCCTCCTTCTAAAGAAGGGTGCGTAGATCATTTCAGGTATGATGAAAAACTCATTTCAGCCCAAATGAAAATACGAGAATTTCAAAATTGAAATTTCCGCATCTGCAGAAATAGGTATTTTTCTTAATTTAAACTTAGAAAAAATTAAACAAAATTTTATTAACCATAAGAGATATCAGCACATATAAGCCAAGCTGATTTGAACCTTTAGGTGTTTGTAAAATCTCATACTTTGAAAATTGACGCAATCAGTTATGATCTGTAGCGTATGCGAAAATTCAGCATGACCACTGGTTGACTTGTAAGAAGACGCAACCTCCTTGGTTGCTTTGCTCCTACAATCTTTGCCATTGGTGAATCAGACGAGACGAAAGCAATTCCTGCTATTTGTTTTAGCTGTTTTCAAGCTGAACTCTTCGCTCTTTGTTGCGACTTACGTGATTCACATGACTATTTACGTTGGAAATCTCTCCTACCGCGCCACAGAAGCAGATTTAAAATTAGTATTTGCAGAATATGGCGAGGTCAAAAGAGTTGTGTTACCTACTGACCGCGAAACTGGACGATTACGCGGTTTTGCCTTTGTTGACATGAGCGAAGATGCCCAAGAGGACGCTGCCATTACAGAGTTAGATGGAGCTGAATGGATGGGTCGCCAACTTAGAGTTAATAAGGCTAAACCCCGCGAGGAGGAGCGACAAGGTAGTTGGGTGAAAAGATAAGAGTCTTAAGAGCGATGAAATACAATAGTAGCAAATTGTTTTCTAGTTATGCAAGCTATTAAGCGCTGAAATATCTAGAAAAAATCAATAAAACAATTTGATCAAGTTATCTCCGACGAGTTGTGACTGCTAGCTCATAGTCATAACTCGTCGGTTTGTAAAATGCTAAAGTATAGTTAGCAACGTTCAACCGAATTGGAGTGGAGGGTTTGCTGCTTTTCGTTTTTTCCATTCTTCTATGAGTCTGCCCAGCGAGCGGGGAGATGATGACAACTTAACAGAGTAAAAAATGTTTTTTTCGTCTACAGGTGCGCTGCTCGCTTGATTGGATAAATATACCTATGGAATTATTTCTGGCGAGACACCATTGTGTTTAAATTTCCATTTAGACTAGGTAGACTTGCTCAAGTATAGCATTCCAAGCGGGTGAATTAGCCTTGGATAGACCTACAGATGATTGATTTCTTTAGTTTATCTAAAATCACATTTAGATTGTCAAATTACCTTTCTAAGATAGAGGCAGCAACCACAAGTTGCAACGCACGGGATGAACCCAACAAACACCTAGTCTCTAGGGAGAATAAAAAATGGCTAAAGTGCCGGAATCTTTAGAGTCGGTAAGCAGCGAAGTCATAGACAAGGCGTTAGATCGTGATTGTACAACATTATCCCGTCATGTCCTACAGCAACTTCACAGCTTTTCGCCCGAAGCGCAAGATCTGAGTGCGCTGATGAATCGGATCGCCCTTGCTGGCAAACTGATTGCTCGTCGCCTCAGCCGTGCAGGCTTAATGGAAGGGGTTCTCGGATTTACAGGGGAAGTCAATGTGCAAGGAGAATCCGTCAAAAAGATGGATGTCTATGCCAATGATGTCTTTATCTCGGTTTTCAAGCAAAGCGGTTTAGTCTGTCGCTTAGCTTCCGAAGAAATGGAAAACCCCTACTACATTCCGGAAAACTGCCCGATAGGTCGCTACACTCTTTTGTATGACCCAATTGATGGCTCATCCAACACTGATACAAATCTGAGTTTGGGTTCCATCTTCGCGATTCGACAACAGGAAGGAAACGACCTCAATGGTGAAGCAGCGGACCTGCTAGCTCCTGGACGCAACCAAATTGCCGCTGGCTACATATTGTATGGTCCGAGCACGATGCTGGTCTATACTATTGGTAAGGGAGTTCATTCGTTTACCCTCGACCCCAGCTTAGGAGAGTTTATCCTCACGGAAGAAAATATCCGAATTCCTGATCACAGTTCCATATATAGCGTCAACGAGGGTAATTTTTGGCAGTGGGATGAACCGATTCGGGAATACGTCCGCTACGTTCACAGAACAGAAGGCTACACCGCTCGCTATAGTGGGGCAATGGTAAGTGATATCCACAGAATTTTGCTTCAAGGCGGTGTGTTTCTCTACCCTGGTACACTTTCCAAACCAGAAGGTAAACTGCGCTTGCTTTATGAATCCGCTCCCCTAGCCTTTGTCATTGAGCAAGCAGGTGGTCGCGCTACTACGGGACACATGGAAATCTTAGACGTGGTAGCGAAACAACTCCACCAGCGCACGCCTTTGATTATTGGAAGCCCAAAAGATGTCGCAAAGGTGGAGTCTTTTATTAACAACAGTCACTCTTGAATGTGAAAAGATCAGTCTTGGGTGCAGCAAGCACAGAAGCCATGAGTGAGTGGTTAGTGGTTAGCAGTTATTGGTTAATGGTTAGTAGTTATTGGGAAGTCAAACAACGAACAACCAATAACCAACAACTAACAGCCTGACAAACGTTACTTAAACACATCATTAGCAGGAGTTAAACGAATACAGGTATGGCAACTAATCAACTACTAGAGATTAAAAAGTACGGTCAAAGTATCTGGATGGATAATTTGAGCCGTGATATTATTCAATCTGGCGAACTGAAAGACCTGGTTGAAAATAAGGGAATCTGCGGGATCACGTCAAATCCAGCCATCTTTGAAAAAGCGATCGCCGGAAACGCAATTTATGATGCCGATATTGAAGCGGGGATCAAGGCTGGATTACCGACATACAAAATTTATGAATCGCTAGCTTTTGCAGATATCCGTAACGCTTGTGATATCTTACGCCCTGTATATGATGCAACTGAGGGATTAGATGGTTATGTGAGCATCGAAGTTCCACCAACCATTGCTCATGATACCGAAGCAACAATCAAAGAAGCCCGCCGCTATTACCAAGAAATTGGTCGGGAAAACTTGATGATTAAAATTCCTGGCACAGAGGCAGGTTTGCCAGCAGTTGAGCAGGTAATATCCGAAGGAATCAGCGTCAACGTCACCTTGCTGTTTTCTGTTCAAAGCTACGTCAACACAGCTTGGGCTTACATTCGCGGCTTAGAAAAACGGGCAGCCCAAGGTCAGGACATTAGCAAAATTTCGTCTGTAGCGAGCTTCTTCCTCAGCCGGATTGACAGTAATATTGACGGTAAGATTGACGGCAAGTTGAAAAAAGGCGTTGATGACATTACCCAAGAAGCAAAGCTCAAAGCTGTGAAAGGAAAAGTGGCGATCGCCAACGCTAAAATTGCTTACCAGGAATACAAAAAGATTATTCAGACTGAGCAATGGAAAGCATTGTCCGCCAAAGGTGCTAACGTGCAACGCCTCCTGTGGGCAAGCACCAGCACCAAAGACCCCAGCTACAGCGACGTCATGTACGTCGATGAGTTGATTGGTCCTGACACAGTGAATACCCTGCCACCTGCGACGATTGAAGCTTGTGCTGACCACTGCGACGTCGCCAGCCGCGTTGACACAGGTGTAGAAGAAGCTTATAACCTGATAGAAAGCCTCAAAGACCCAGACATCAACATCGATATCAACAAAGTCATGGACGAATTACTCGTTGATGGTATCGATAAGTTTGTCAAGCCATTTGAATCGCTGATGGGTTCTCTAGAAACCAAAGTCAGACAGTTGTCGCCAGTGTAGCAATTAGGGACTAGGAACTCGGGATTCGGGACTGGGAAATTTCTCCAATCCCTAATCCCCAATTCCTAATCCCCAATCCCTATTGCCCCTCATCCCCAGAGGGGACCCCGAGCTCCCCAATCCCTAATCACAAATCTCACATCCCTAATCCAAAATTGTTATGGTCAGTCTGCTAGAAAATCCGCTGCGGGTTGGTCTGCAACAGCAACGGATGCCCGAACCCCAGATCATAGTTATCTTTGGTGCTTCCGGCGACCTTACTTGGCGTAAACTGGTACCAGCACTTTACAAACTGCGACAAGAACGACGCATTCCACCAGAAACCACCATTGTTGGTGTAGCACGTCGGGACTGGAGCCACGAATACTTCCGCGAACAGATGCGCAAGGGCATGGAAGAAGCTCATGGCGGTGTCGGTCAGGAGGAACTGTGGCAAGACTTCTCCCAAGGTCTGTTCTACTGCTCTGGTGATATCGACAAGCCCGAAAGTTACCAGAAACTAAAGAATTTCTTAAGTGAGTTAGACGAGAAAAGGGGAACACGTGGAAACCGAATGTTCTACCTGTCTGTTGCGCCGAATTTCTTTCCAGAAGCAATCAAGCAGCTTGGCTCAGAGGGGATGCTGGAAGACGCGTACAAGCATCGTCTAGTGATTGAAAAACCCTTTGGTCGGGACTTGGCTTCTGCCCAAAGTCTTAACCGAGTGGTACAGAAATATTGTAAAGAACAGCAAGTCTACCGGATAGACCACTACCTTGGAAAAGAAACAGTTCAGAATTTACTGGTGTTTCGCTTTGCCAATGCGATTTTTGAACCGCTGTGGAATCGCCAATTTGTTGACCATGTTCAGATTACTGTAGCAGAAACCGTAGGAGTAGAAGACCGCGCTGGATACTATGAAAGCTCTGGCGCACTGCGGGATATGTTGCAAAATCACCTGATGCAAATTTTTTGCCTGGCAGCGATTGAGCCTCCCAATGCCCTAGATGCCGACAGCATTCGTACCGAAAAAGTGAAGGTACTGCGGGCAACTCGATTAGCTGATGTCCAAAATTTGCACCGTTCTGCAGTCCGGGGTCAGTATAGTGCTGGGTGGATGAAGGGTAAACCCGTCCCAGGGTATCATGAGGAACCAGGAGTTAATGCCAATTCCACAACACCCACTTATGTGGCGGTGAAGTTTCTGGTTGACAACTGGCGCTGGCAAGGAGTTCCGTTCTACTTGCGTACTGGTAAGCGGATGCCAAAAAAAGTGAGTGAGATTTCGATCCACTTCCGCGAAGTTCCTTCTCGGATGTTTCCATCTGCCGCCCAACAAATGGCTGGTAACATTTTGGCAATGCGGATTCAGCCTAATGAAGGAATTTCTTTACGCTTTGAAGTCAAAATGCCAGGAGCGGAATTCCGTACCCGTTCCGTTGACATGGACTTTACTTATGGTTCTTTTGGTATCCAAGCAACTTCCGATGCCTATGACCGCCTGTTTTTAGATTGTATGATGGGCGATCAGACATTATTTACACGGGGAGACGAAGTGGAAGCCGCGTGGCAGGTTGTTACACCAATCCTTTCTGTTTGGGATGCACCCGCAGATCCGGCATCAGTTCCCCGGTATGAAGCTGGCACTTGGGAACCAGCCGAAGCGGAATTGTTGATTAACCAGGATGGTCGCCGCTGGCGCAGACTATAGAAGGATGAAGGATAAAGGAAGAAAAATAGAATTTTTTCGGTTCTTTTATCCTTCTGCAATTCATACTTTATACTTCATACTTCAATTGTTATGACTTCCCAAGCTCCTACAATTTTTTCACTTCAGGCTCCTAAAGATGTTTCGCTTTCAGAAATTGAAGCGGAACTGAGTCGTATTTGGCAAAGTTACGGCATCGCGGGTGAAGATGGTGCGCTTCCTGCAGCGACTCGCGCCACAACATTTAGTTTGGTGGTTTACGAACCCGAAGAAACCCAATATCTCTTGGCTACTTTGGGATTTTACAAAGGTCCGATTGATGGCATTCTCGGTCCGCAGATGAAAACAGCACTACGAGAAGTGCAGAAAACCTATGGTCTGACTGAGACTGGAACAGCAACAGATGAAACCTTGGGCATCTTGCGCGAAGAACTCACCAAACGTCATGGCAATGGGGCTACCGCAGACAACGGTTCTGGTGGTACGTCCTATGTTGCAGACACCAGCAGCCCCCGACTTGCTGATGAAATTGCCAGCCGTAACCCCTGCCGTATTATTGCCCTGACTCCCATAGCTGGCGAAGATGTCGGGGTGAAGGCTCAAGTCTCTGCCTACTGCCCAATTCAAAAGCAGTCCGCAAGTACACTCGTCTGCTGCGAGTACATTACTTTGACAGGAACCGCTGCTGCTTTGGAACGGATCGGTGGCATGATTCCGGCATTGTTGATAGGTGGCTTGCCCAAGTTTCTCTGGTGGAAAGCAACGCCAGACCCCAACAACCCTTTATTCAAGCGATTAGCGGCAGTATGCAACAACGTTATTGTAGATTCCTGCTACTTCAACAAGCCAGAAACTGATTTGCTCAGCTTGCAAGAGTTGGTAGAATCTGGTGTCCCTCTAGCTGATTTGAACTGGCGTCGTCTTTCAGGATGGCAAGAGTTAACAGCTGAAGCTTATGACGCACCCCAACGTCGTGCTGCCCTTACAGAAGTAGATAGAATCAACATTGATTACGAAAAAGGCAGCCCTGTACAAGCGCTGTTGTTTTTGGGTTGGCTGGCAAGTCGATTGCAATGGCAGCCGGTTTCTTATGAAAACGAAAGCGGAGATTACGAGATTACACGAATTCAGTTAGTTGCCCAAGATCAACGGCAAATAGAAGCCGAGTTAGCAGGAGTCCCAGTCGGTGATGTGGGTGAAGTTCCTGGCGATTTGATTGCCCTGCGCCTAAGTTCCACAAATCCACAGGCAAACGCCGGTACTCTGATCTGTTCAGAAACTGGTGGTTGTATGCGGATGGAAACACAAGGTGGTGCCCAGTCTAGTGGTGTGTTTCAACAGGTGAGTTCACTTTCTGAGCAAAAAGCAGAAGCTTTGCTGAGCCAGCAGGTGCAACGCTGGGGTCATGAGGCACTTTTTGAAGAAAGCCTTGGTACCACAACCCAAATTCTCAAATTAGGACTTAAGAAGTAACTTAAGAAGTAAAATTAAGGAGTTAGGAGTTTTGGCTCTTAACTCCTTAATAGAAATTTATGGCTTTAGTTATTGCGGGAGAACGCAGTGGGGTGGGTAAGACGACTGTCACGCTCGCCCTTTTGGCGTATTTGTGTCAACGAGGTCTAAAGGTACAATCTTTCAAGGTTGGTCCGGACTACATTGACCCGATGTTTCATCAGTACGTTACGGGTCTTGCTTGTCGTAATTTAGACTGTGTGTTAACATCTGAGACTTATGTAAAGCAATGTTTTGCTAAGCACGCTGACATAAGTGAATATGCGTTAGTAGAAGGGGTGATGGGGCTATTTGATGGAGTCACCCCACCCCAACCCCTCCCCGAGCTTCGGGGAGGGGCAAATGATTTTGCCACTTCACCCCAACCCCTGGCTGAAGTTCGGGGAGGGGCAAATGATTTTGTCACCCCACCCCAACCCCTGGCTGAAGTTCGGGGAGGGGCAAATGATTTTGTCACCCCACCCCAACCCCTGGCTGAAGTTCGGGGAGGGGCAAATGATTTTGCTAGTACAGCTCATGTAGCACGGCTTTTGGATTTGCCTGTGGTGCTGGTGCTTGATTGCAGCAGGTTGTCTGGTTCTGTGGCTGCGATCGCACACGGTTATTGTTCGTTTGACAACAGAGTGAAGATTGCAGGAGTGGTACTGAATCGAGTGGGAAGCGATCGCCATCTCACTCTTCTCAAAAATGCCCTGGAACCTCTACAATTACCGATTGTTGGAGTGCTGCGACGTGAAGAAAACATCACAATTCCAGACCGACACTTGGGTTTAGTACCAACAGCAGAACTCCCCCAACTACGTGCTGTAATTGACCGGCTTGCCCATTTGGGGGACACTTGCTTTAACTGGGAACGTTTATTACCACTGTTGCGGGCTAGGGACTGGGGACTAGGAACTGGGGACTGGGAACAGAGGAAAGAATCTGCCTCATCCCTAATCGCTAGTCCCCAATCGCTTATTGAATCCAAAATCCCAAATCCAAAATCCCAAATCAGGATAGCCGTAGCCCGCGATCGCGCTTTCAATTTTTACTACCAAGACAATCTTGATTTGCTGCAACAATTGGGTGCAGAACTGGTTTTCTGGAGTCCTTTGGAAGATGCTGGATTACCAGAGAATGTGCAAGGAATGTATTTTGGCGGTGGTTTTCCAGAAGTCTTTGCCCAACAACTAGCAGAAAACACCGATGCTCGCTATACAGTGAAAACAGCAATCCTCTCTGGAATGCCCACCATTGCTGAGTGTGGAGGATTAATGTATCTATGCGAGCAAATAGTCGATTTTGAAGGGAAATCTTGGTCAATGGTGGGCGTGTTGCCCACAACAGCCCAGATGGGTGGGCGTCTTACTTTAGGGTATCGTCGAGCAGTTGCTTTACAAGATAGTCTGGTAGTACGCGCAGGTGCAACGGTTTACGGGCATGAGTTTCATCGTTCCCGTTTAATCTCAACTCCTAGTACACCTTTGTTTCAAACTTATCGCTACGATTGCGAGGAATCCACAGGATATGAGGGATGGAATTTGCTTCCGTCTCTACACGCTTCTTATATTCATCAACACTGGGGAGAGAGTCCAGAAATTCCACAAGGGTTTTTAGAAAAGTGCCGGGTATTTAAATTTACTTAAATAGATACTGCCATTGCTTGGAAGCGTGACACTATTCTCGAAAATTTATCTCCAGGCGATCGCCCAAGGGGCAGTGCTTTCCCTTGCAATCGCCCTTTGGTGATTCCTCCGCACCATCGCATGACTGTGGCTGTGTGCATGAGCATCGCTATCGTGCTAATTAGCGTAAGTAATGTTGAGCGATCGCGGGGAGCGCGGGCGTTGGCACCTGTGCGATTGGCTTTGCCACTGCCGCTTGGGCAATCGCCGTAAGTCCTGCGGACAGTTTAGTTGATAGCTGCTCACAAATCTGTTGTTAACCTTGCTTTTTTCAACAGATATTGCAGTGGTTAGATGATAACCCCATAGTAGAAAAATAGAACAATAATTTTTAATTTTATTCGTGTTTTCATGAACTTTTGTTAAAAGAAAATTTTACCGTCATTTTACAAAAAATCTAACTAAATACTTAGATTTATTTGTTAAGATTACTACTTAAATGTATCATTGAAGATTACAGTTAAACCGTCGTAACACTGGAGCGGTTGTTACAGGTATTTAGGTGCAAATTACAGATATTTGGGTGCAAATAAGTTGCATTATCTACCCAGTTAAAGAATAACTGCAGAGACAGCAGAGTAAACGCTTTGAATTTTCAAGGCACATTTATGCTGCTTACAGATTTTTATACGGCAACTTAGCCAACCTCATCACCAAATATAGGCAAAGAATTGTATGAAGCGACGCTTAGCTTTTGTTCAGCATTGTGTACTGTTCGCTACGCCACTCATAGCTGGTTCTGTCTTAGGAACTGCACCTAGTCAAGCTGCGACTTTTGCTTACTCTGAAGGAGATTTCAATTTTACCAACATTAATCAAACACCATTAGGAATTGGAACTGAGACTAACACCGACACCCTTGCTATTGGTAATGGTGGTAATGTGGGTGCTTTTGCTCAAGCAGGTGCAGTTTTTGTAGTTTCTCCACCAGAAGCATCCACTTCAGGTTTGAGTGTAGCCTTGGGCGAGAACAAAGATTACCTAGGAGAGGCGGAAAGCCAAAGTAAAGTTATTGGTAATTTTGTTGTAGAGGCAAATACACCTTTTTCTTTTGACTTTACAGCAAATTTAGACTTGGAAACATCAATAGATAATCCACCAGCAGAAAATGCAAGAGCAGCTGGAGATATATCTTTCAAATTAATCGACACTACGAATAACAGTGTTTTAGACTTCTTCAGCCTTACGGGAAATTTAGCGACTCAAGCTGATAACGACTTTATTGCATATCAAAAAAGCGACAATGTTACTGTAAGAGAGCTAGCAGTCCCCGCATCTGAGTTTGGAGGAAATCAAGAATATGCTACGGCTTCTCTTGGGGGTTCTCTGCAACGCTCTTTTACCAACAAAACAAATCTGGCTTTAGTACAAGTTAAGACTAATAGAACTAGAGTTACAGCACCTGAACCTTCCAGTACTCTAGCTTTACTCTGTTGTGGTAGCGTTATTGGTCTTATCGCCAATGCTAAACGTAAAGCAATGACTTCAGCACGCTCATTAAAAGAAAACCTAGCTGCTAAAGGTTGAGGAGTTGCTAACGGATAACGGTTAATAGCTACAGTGACTAAAAGCAATATATTATTGCTTTTGGTCAATTTAACGTGAGTTCGATGTATCCTGATTTGACCCCGCTTCCATTCCTCTCCCCACCTCTTTTTAACCCTCCCCTAAGAGGTTTGGGAAAAGGAGCAGCTTTTTTTACTGGGAGAGGCTTAAAACTCTGATTTTTACGTTGCTCCTCCCTCTCCTTATAGGAGAGGGAGGTTGGGTGGGAGAGGTGTATCGAACTCAAGTCAATTTAATAGCTGCTTACAAATCTGTTATTAATCTTGCTTTTCTCAACAGATATTGCAGCGCTGTCTCTTCTTTAAAAATAATATCAGCTGTAGCAGCCATTCCAGCTTGAAGATGGCATTCGTATCCGCCACGTCCGAATGTTAGTGTTTCCGGTTTTACTGTGACTTCAAACTAGCTAGCACCAGCAGTTGAGGAACTCGTTGCTAGAGTACCTGAATTGCTTCCAGATGTAATAGCGTCTGGAGAAATAGCGCTGACAGTACCTTTGAGAGTCCCGTAATCAGGATAGGGACAAGCATCAACTCGTAATTGCACTTTTTGATCAACTGCGACTTTTTTAATGTCAGCAGGAGGAATCACGGCTTTAATAACTAAAGGAGCATTAAGAGGAACAATTTGGGCAATAGCTTCGCTAGTACGCACAACTTGACCAGGGTTATACACATTTAGCTTAAGAATAACACCGTTACTAGTGGCACGAATTATGCTACTTTTCAATTGAGTATCAAGTTGTTGGATGTCTTTTCGAGATTGGTTTATTTGGTTTTGTATTTCAGTTCGCCGCTGAATTAAGGCTTCTTTTTCTTTGAGCAAAGTCGCGATCGCTGCTTCACCTTTAGCAATTTCTTGGTCAACGCGTTTTTTTGCTATGTCAACCGTTGCGTAGCTGGGATTAAGAGCGGCTTTAGTTGATTTCAATTTCGCTTTAGCAATATCAACAGCTTTTTGTTGACCTTGTAGTGTTAATTTTACTTGTTCAACAGCTAGTTTTTTCTGTTCAAATTCACGCCGACCAATGGCTCCGGTTTGTGACAACTGCTCATAGCGATCGCGATCTACGATAGCAAAGTCTAAATCTACCTTGGCTTTTTGCAAGTCAGCTTCTGCTTTTTGCAAACTTGCTTCTGCTGCTAGTGAGTCGCTTGTCGTTGTAATTTGTCGTTCTTGATATTCTCGCTGGTTACGTGCTAATTCCGTTTTCGCAGAAGAAATTATCTGTTCTATAACTCTCTTTTCAGCAACAATCTGAACATCTAAAGTTTTGATTTGAGCATACATTTGAATCAGTTGTAACTTGCTCTGCTCAATATTGCCTTTTATCTGGCTCTTTTTAATTTGCAGTTGCTCATCATTAAGGAAGGCGATGGTATCTCCCTGCTTGACTCTTTGATTTTCTTTGACAAAAATCTGTTTAACAGTTCCTTCTATTTCTGGTTGTACTAGCCGAAGCTCCCCTGTGGGACGCACATTAGCACTAGCTTTCACTGTGACATTATATTTTACAGACCAAGCGAGGCTAAACGCAGCACCGACAGTTCCAACAAGAAAAACTCCAGCTAAAGATGTCCAAGGACTAATAGGAGGGAGAAACCCGTCACTTTGAATCGAGGGAATTTGAAGCGAGGAGAGAGGTTTTTGCTTATCGGTATACATAATTGCTACTTGATCTGCTAAATTTCTTCTATACGCGGTTCGCCATTAGTTAAGATATTAAAAAGTCCAAATGGTCTCCTTCTTTTGAGCGTAAATCCTCCAGAGAGCCTTGAAGTTTTAAGTTTCCTTGATCTAACAACACAACCCAATCAGCGCGATTAATGACTTTGGGACGGTGGGTAATCAAAATCGTGGTTTTACCGCGACGATGTTTAAACAGTTTATCCAGCACAAGGTTCTCACTGACTGGGTCGAGTCCAGAGGTAGATTCATCTAAAATGAGGATTGCTGGATCTGTGGCGAGCGCTCGTGCTATTGCTAGTCGTTGACGTTGTCCACCAGAAATATTTGCGCCAAATTCACCTAAAATAGTTTGATATTTGTCGGGTAGTTTACTAATAAATTCATCAGCTTCAGCAATTTGACAAGCTCGCACAATCTGCTCAAAAGTTAAGTGGGGTGCTGCTAAGCGAAAGTTTTCAATAATGGAACGACTCCAAAAATGAGCGTCTTGAGGAACTAAAATCACTTGTTGACGCAGACAATCAAGAGCAAGGTCATCTAAGTTATAAAGTCCAATACGAATATTACCAGATTGCAGTGGATCTAACCCGGCAATGATTTTAGCTAGACTGCTTTTCCCACAACCAGATTTCCCAATGAGAGCTACAACTTTACCGCCAGGAATTGTCAAAGAAAAGTCTTCTAATAAGTCAAGCCGACCTGCATAGTGAAACTTGAGTTGAGTACAAACAATATCAGCATTTCCTTGTATTTTTACAAACTTAACCCCAGAATGAAGTTTAAAGGTAAAGCTTGCGCCAGAATAGAGCGAAAAATCCAGACGCGCCGGAAAAAACGCCAAAAGCCTCCAACTTCATCCTTCTGTTGAGCAAAAAACCGAACTGGATCAGGCTCTAGCAAAAGCATCAACCAATCCGTCCAACCTTCTGCTAAATCTTTTTTAGAAAGATAACGGACTCCTACTGCTGGATCGGCGACGACACATTTTTTGCCTTTCGTACCGTATAAAACAACCCAGTGATACCCTTTCCAGTGAATAATTGCTGGTAGGGGCGCTTCATTCATCCGATTTAATAATTCTGGCGAAGTTTTTACTGTGCGAGCATTAAATCCAAGCGTTTCTGCTCCTCGTTTCAGCCCTAATAAAGTTGTGCCTAACTGTCCAGTACCGACTACCTCACGGATGTGATTCAGTGTGAAAGTACACTTGCTATGCTCGATATTGCCTGTAATTTGGCTATTTTTGATTTGCAGTTGCTCATTCAGAAAGGAGGGCGATCGCATCTCCCTTTTGACCATTTTATTTTATTTCAAAAAATTATATTCTTAGTAAGATTTAAGTTTATATTTATTTTCAAATTAGATATTCACTGTATCTATCTCATAAATTATCAAGACGCTTCATAACTGAAAAAGAAAAGTTTTTCTTCCTCAATCCGTATCTTCAACTGTGGTCTATTTTCTCTAGCAATAGCTGTAGTAATAGCTCAACACTAAGCTCTACTTCTTATGGAAAATATATGGTTATAAATAATATAAAAAATTGTTCAAAAGCAATGATTGCTGGTTTTGGTCACTGTAACTATTAACCTTTAGCGTGATGCTGATGTTTGCAGGTTGAAATAGGTTGTCAAGTCAAACGAAAAAGATTGCTCGGTATCTACAATAAAATCACCGATAACTGTAGCTTGATTTTCTGTCTATCCTAAATAATCTCTACCTTCGCCCAAAGCTTCGCTCAATAATAAATCAAATGCTTTTGGTGCTGATGGACGAGCGAGAAAAGTTGCTTTTGCCTGAGCCACAGCATCCACATTGCTACGATTACCAATGGCAATGGTGTTGGTGTTAGTTTCAGTTCCAATTCCAAAGGTTGTTGATTTATGTTGGTAAAATTGGATTCTCCCTCAGAGAGAGCAAAAGTAGCAGCTTGACTAAGTGCGGTTGCCAAAGCAGAACTAGCTATTAATGGCGTAACAAACAGCACAAAGCGCTGAAGAGAACGAAGGCGTTGCCTCATACAAGCTTTTACCTACACTTAATTGGGTCAACAAGTTGGTTGCTTCACCCTGTAAAAACTTATAAGTAGCCATTGACTAGCTTTGAAAATTCAAAGCCTTAACTCTAGCGTGTTTACAGCACTTACTATATTTAGTGCAGATTATAACTAATTGCTTCTTCTAAGCACTAGTGTTTGCCGCAGGCGTACTATTTTTTATAAAGACAATATTTAACTTTGCCTCTAAGTAGTAATACTATAACTTATATTCAACTATCACAATAAATTTTTGATAAAGTTGCAATACAATTTTTTGGTTATTTTTGAAATCAATATATTTTTGAATAAAAAAATAATATCGAGCAATTTTTCCTACTTTTCCTACTTTTCCTACTAATAAAAAACGTAATGGTAAAACACTGTCTCTTCCAAAAATTGAGATTGCAAAACTTCACAAAGAAATGATTGTCACAAATATGGCGCTTCTCAATTTAGGCATTTTGGGGGAACTCGCGATAGTATAGAAGCAATTGATTTCTCTCTGGCTAATATTTTTGGCGTTGCCACAGGAGCTATTCTGAGCAATGTTTCAAGCAATTAAAGCTGCTTTTGTTTGTAAGCTGAACTACTGACAGCAGTGTTCTAGGGAATACTTGTTTGACAGTGACGATCAAACTGATCAGGTTGGGCGGCTGACAGTGTTTGCGATTGCACAGGTGCCACGCCTTACGGCGATCGCCCAAATTGCAAAGTCCCAATAACTAACATCCCACATGGCTAAAAGAAGCAATAATCAAGAAACTCTCACCTTGGTGCTATCTCTGCTCATTACTCTTGGGCTTCTGGGCTTTGGTGTGTGGTATTTCCGGGGTAGCTTGCCTTTCGGCGGATCTGGGCAACAAACTCAACCCTCTGCATCCCAACCTAGTGCGAGTCAATCGTATGACACCTCAAGCTTGGATACCAGTCTGCCCAATCCAAACGTGCTGACGATTGATGGTAGCGTCACGATAGTGGCTTTGATGAGGCAGCTTCAAATTGCCTTTAATCCGGTAAACCCTTCCTTGCCTACAACTTATGGCTTACCAAATGGCAGTCCGAATGGCACCAATAAAGGAATTCAAAATTTAAGGGACGGCAAAGTGTTGATGGCAGCGAGTTCACGTCCCCTGAAGCCTGATGAAGCACAAGCTGGACTGGTGCAAGTCCCAATTGCAAGAGATGCTTTGGCTGTAGCAGTAGGCATCAACAATCCGTACAAAGGGGAATTGACAATAGAACAGTTGAAGGGAATTTTTCAGGGGAAAATCACGAACTGGTCACAGGTAGGAGGTCCCAACCTGCCAATCAAAGTGATTAACCGCTCTCCAGACAGTGGTACATATACATTCTTTCAGGAAGCGGTGCTTTTAGAGGAGCCTTTTGCACCTGATAGTGCAAATTTCACCACAATCAAGAAAGATGAAACCACTTCGATATTACGTGCGTTGGGTGATAACGGCATCAGTTACAGCACAGTTTCTCAGATAGAAAATCAAAAAACTGTGCGCTTTATCCCGATTAACGGCATTTCTCCCACTGATAGAACTGCTATCGAAAATGGGACTTATCCCATTAGTCGAGTCGTTTATTTAGTTGTGCCACGTAAAACGAGTCCAGCCGCAAAGCAATTTATTGATTTTACTATATCTGCTCGTGGGCAACAGGTTGTCCAACGAGTAGGTTTTATCCCGTTGAAGTAGCAGCTAAATTAACGTGAGTTCGACAAACCTCTCCCACCCAACCTCCCTCTCCTTGTAGGAGAGGGAGGAGCTACGTAAAAATGGGATTTTTAAGCCTCTCCCCTACAAGGGGAGAGGTTTGGAGAGGGGTCAAATCAGGATACATCGAACTCACGTTAAATTATTAGCCCCAGCAAAGCTGTTTGGGTGCTTTCTGCTGCCCACCATGTTCTAACCTTAAAGTGAAACGGTTTCAGGCGATTGGTGCCCAGTGCCGGAGGCGATCGCGCAGAGCGCCCGCTTCGCGAACGCATGAGCAAATAATTTCCTCACAAAAACTATAGTCCTGAGTAGGTGAGTATTATCTTTCTCACGCTGCACTCAGGACCGATGAAATGAGCATATTTTCAGGTGGAACAGGTTTGAATAAGAGGAGGAGAGGGAGATAACAAAGCTAATTCTTCTTTGTCTTCCTTGTCTCCTTGTCTCCTTGTCCTTTCTGCCTTACCTGCTTAGTTGATTACTTTTTGGGTGAGATGAGCATCATCATGTTTCGCCCTTCTTTTTTGGGCGCTTGCTGGACTTCGCCAACTGTCTCCAGATCAGTCGCCATTCGCTTGAGCAACACTTCTGCCATGTCGCTGTGTTGGATTTCTCGACCCCGGAACATCACTGTTGCTTTGACTTTATCGCCATCTTTGAGAAAACGCTCTGCTTGCTTGACTCGTACGTTATAGTCGTGTTCTTCAATTTTGTAACGCATCTTCACTTCTTTAACATCAGCAGTGTGCTGCTTCTTCCGAGCTTCCCGTGCCTTCTTCTCTTGCTCAAACTTGTATTTCCCATAGTCCATAATCCGACAAACCGGTGGCTCAGCCTTGTCACTAAGCAGCACTAAGTCTAGCTCTTTTTCCTCCGCTAGTTGTATTGCTTCTTGTGGGGTCAGAATTCCCAACTGGGAACCATCGGTATCAATAACCCGAATTTTCGGGAAGCGAATTCGTTCGTTAATTTGGGGCAGATCGCGAGTTCTTTTTTTTTCAATCAGAGACATTATGATTCGTGGGATGATTTGTGGGAGCTTTTCGTTAAGAAATTGGCTTGGTTGTTTATGGTATGCCTCAGAAGCAAAAGACGAAAATAACTGAGGACTCGAAAAGGAACCTATAGTTATATGGTAGCTAATCCATAGAGCACTTTCATCGTCGTCGTTGTATCTGCTATTCTACTCACTTTGAAACGATTTCTGTCTACTCGTTAATCTAAATTACATAATAGTAGCAATCTTTAACCATTGTCACTGTTTTTTGTCAAGTGGTTTCTTTTTTTCTATCTCAGTATATTCTCTGTATTATGCAGTTTCTATAATACATATTCTCTTTTTCAAAAAAGTAGTATGGACTACTTGATAATTTATGCTTTCTCAGTAAAAACTCTTAAAAGAAAAACATGAAAATGTACTTACCTTAGAATATATTTAGAGACTATCTTCTATAAGCAAACTAGAATAACAACTTTGCACAAGTTTGGCTGCAAGGAGTTGGGATTAACTCAGAAAGTAGAATGAAAAGTCCTTCTATACGATAAATTGGAGGAAAGGGTGGATAGCGCAGTGCATTGGCAGCAACGGGTTGGCAATCAAAGGGACTGGGTTTGGCGAGGCTGGCAAACTCGCTACACGTACATTCGCCCTGCTCAAAATAACCAAAAAACGACTCCCCTCATCTTGCTACATGGGTTTGGTGCATCCATTGGTCATTGGCGACACAACTTAGAGGTGCTGGGCGAACACTACACCGTTTACGCTCTTGATATGTTGGGTTTTGGAGCTTCTGAAAAAGCCACAGCAAATTATAGTGTAGAGCTTTGGGTGGAGCAGGTCTACGATTTTTGGAAAGTATTCATTCGTCAACCTGTGGTACTCGTAGGCAATTCTATCGGTTCATTGATTGCTATGGCAGCAGCTGCTACTCATCCGGACATGGTGCAGGGTGTGGTGATGATGAGTTTGCCTGACCCATCATTGGAGCAAGAAGCTCTCCCTCCTTGGCTGCGACCTGTTGTGGCAGGAATTAAATCTGTTATTGCTTCTGGATTTATTCTCAAGGGTGTCTTTAGCGTTGTGCGCCGACCAGGGATATTGCGTCGATGGGCAGGTATTGCCTACGCCAATCCAGAAGCTGTGACAGATGAACTCGTGGAAATTATAGCTGGTCCTACGCAAGACCGTGGTTCTGCCCGTGCTTTTAGCGCCCTTTTCCGAGCTACAATGGGCGCAAACTTTGGTCCAAGTGTCAAAACAGTATTACCAACCTTGACAATGCCCATGCTTTTGATATGGGGGCAAAAGGACAAGTTTGTTCCTCCAGTACTTGCTCGTCAATTTGCTCAGTACAACGAGAATTTGCAACTGCATAGTATGGAAGATGTCGGACATTGTCCCCATGATGAGCGCCCAGAACTGGTCAATCAGATTATTTTAGATTGGATTCACAAACATTTTGGTGAAACCAAATTTCTCACTCCTGAAATGTCGCAGCACTAGCAAACTGTTACGCGCTGGATTATTTTATGAATTGCTACTTTGGGGTGGGCAATGCCCTCCCCATAAACTAAATTGCCTAACCAATCGTAACTTGGCTAGTATCAACAGAAGTTGCACCATTCACTGAACGCGCTACAGAAACCATCTTATTGAGAATATCTTGGCTGGGTACTTTGCCCTTTAACACAACAGTTCCACTTGTCTGAGCAACCCAAAGAGTGTTGACATCATCTAATTGTGGGTCTTGGTCAAATGCGAGCGCAACTCGCTTTGCCAAACCACTTTGGTCATACTCTCCATTCAATCCCACACGTTCTGGGGGAATTTGTTGAGTTGCAGCAGGAGAAGCAGCTTGCTGTGCTTGCTGTACTGCTTGTGGAGCAGGATTGACTTCTGCGTTTTGGGGTTTTTCCATTCCAAAAAGTCTTTTTAACCAACCCATACAGTATTTTCTCCTATTTACGTTCTTACTAAATAAACTTAAAAGGTTAACGATAAAGCAACATCTGCCTGTGAAAATAGATGCAGTCAGGTAGCCTTCTGCTTTCAGTATGATTTCTGTATTTTTGTCGTTGCCAAGCTCTACTTATGAGTGCCTTGCGGGTGCCAAAGAGGTTTAAACTAACCGCAGAGGACGCTCTTGACGCAGAGAAGGAGAAGGGGAAGAGGTGATGGCGATTGCGCGGAGCGCAGTGGGCTAAAGCCCAATCGCGATTCGGGGCACAGGCATTGCCAATCGCACTTTTGACCGACACACTTTTCACCCACAGTTTAGAATGAGTGACAAGTGTCAAGTGATACTAAATATTAATAATGATAAATATTGACCCCGTAATTAGTGCGATTAAACCTTTTGCTAAGCCTGCTGCAACTCTAGTCATCAATCAAGCGCAGCGTAACGAAACTGTCATCCAAGTTTTGAGAAGTTTGAAACTTGACCCAACACAACCCCCCAAAGATGTTGATGGTGTTTATGCTTACGCTTTAGTAGAGTATGGGGTGTATAAGCCTGAGCCAATTCTTAAACTTTTTAGAGAGAAAGAAATTAAAAACGCTTTTTGGCAAGCTTATACTTCAAAGAATCCATTAGGTTTCTTGAAGGAAGTAGAAAAATTTCTGAATTGGAATACTTTAGGAAATGAGATACGAGAAGCAGGAATTGAAATACGTACAGAGTTAGAAGAGTTTGGCAGAGTTTTTATCGACGTAGCACAACGTACTAAATCATCAGAATTTCAGCCTTACCCAGACTGGAATTTGGATGAGTATCCAGAGGAGTTTAAACCATTAATCAAAGAAAAGATTCGGTCTTTTTGCGGTCGTGAATTTGTTTTTAAAGCTTTTGCTCAATTCTTGAAAAACAACTCCAACGGTTACTTTACAGTTATAGGGGATGCGGGAATGGGAAAAAGTACTATTGCTGCTAAATACGTCTTTGACCACAAATCTCCTTGCTATTTTAATATTCGCGTTGAGGGTCGCGATCGCCCCGAACAGTTTTTGGAAAGTATTCGTCAACAACTGATTAAGCGTTACCAGTTGCAGAATGCAGAGAAAGCTGATTTACCAACTTTGCTGGAAAAAGTCAGTAAAAAACTTCTTCCCAATCAACGTTTGGTAATTGTGGTTGATGCACTTGATGAAGTAGAGCAAGAACCGGGGGATAATCTTTTATATTTACCTACGGCGCTTCCAGAACAGGTCTATTTTCTACTTACCAGACGCCCATATACTAAAGAGACAAAGCGATTATCTGTGTCTCCTGGTGTTCCGATGGATGAGTTGGATTTAAGGGCGAGTCAGTATGTAGGTTTAAGCCGTGATGATGTGAAAGAGTATATTCGCTTATTTATTAATGAAGACCCAGATTATAAATATGATTTGAAAAAGTGGATTAGAGAACGCAATATCAATGATGAAACGTTTCTTGAGCAGGTAGCAGAAAAAAGCGAAAACAATTTTATGTACCTGCGGTATATTTTACCAGGAATTGCTCGCGGTTTTTATAATGACCTAACCTTAAAGCAATTGCCCGATGGTCTTGAAGACTATTATCAACAACATTGGGTACAAATGGGGATGGATACAGCACCCAAGGAATTAAGGGTGATTATCCTGTTTATTGTAGTGGAGATTGGTACGCCGATTCCCTCTGAGATGATTGCCGATATTGCAGAGCAAGATATCTATGAGGTAGAAGAGGTTTTGAAGGAATGGGTTGAGTATTTGAAGCCGCAAGAAATTGACGAAGAAACCTGCTACAGCATTTATCATGCTAGTTTTCTAGACTTTTTGAAGAAAAAACGGGTTTTGGATTCAAAGCGGAAGCTCTTTAAGGAGAAATTCACCGTCACGACTACCACTGGTCATCGCGCCTCGGTAAATGCAGTTGCTGTAACCACTGACGGTAAACGGGTGATTTCTGGTTCAGATGACATGACGCTCAAAGTCTGGAATTTTGCAACGGCAGAGGTGGAGTTCACCCTCACTGGTCATAGCTCCCCAGTTTATGCAGTCGCCGTCAGTCCTGATGGCAAGCACGTGATTTCTGGTTCATGGGACAACACACTCAAAGTTTGGAATCTAGAAACGAGGGGGGTTATTGCTAGTTTCACTGCGGATGGTGCCTTACGTTGCTGTGTAGTTGCACGAGATGGAGTGACAATTGTAGCAGGCGATCAATTTGGACGAGTGCATTTTTTGCGCCTCGAAACAATAGAGGCGGAACCATGAGCGCTCCACCTCGACCCCCAACCCTCATCAATACCGCCTCCTACCCCTTAAAAAGGGGGGAGGTGTGTCTGCGGAAGATATTGCCCAAATCATTGATGAATTTGATTTTGATATAGAGGAAGCGCTAGAGAATTGGCTGGAGTTCTTACAGCCCGAACGCATAGAAGGAAAAACCCGTTACAGCTTGTATCATTCCAGTTTCCGCAACTGGTTAACTCAGCAACTAAATGCAGCTTAATCCCCAATCGGCATGACATCATGAAAGCGGGTGTAATTAATACTGCGCCTGCCATCGCGTGTCTTGGACAAAATATCGACAAACCGCATATTCCAAAGAATTTCCTCACCGACATACGAGTGACGGGCATGGATAGTCTGAGTTACCGTTTCATCAAGCCCAGTCAGAGTGACCACGATTTCCATGTCATCTTCAACCATCGCTTCTGGTGTGACTCCATACAAAGGACTACTTTCGTCGATTGGGTGCATGACAGTCCAAGTCAAGGCAAAAAGTGGTGACTGACTGCGAACCAGGGACATATCGTAAAATCGACGCATCACATCACCTTCTTTAGTGATTTCGCTACGTACCAAACTCACCCTGACTTGTGCTTCTAAAATCCAGTTTTGCCGTTCGTTGGCAACCCGCAACATCAAAGTCGGTATACCGTTATAGGAAGTTATCACTGCTACACGGCTAAACATGACTCGCGCTTGGGGGAGAGAAAACCGGGCAAACATTAGCCCAGTCGCCATTGCCAACCCTATCAGCCCCAATAGCGCTTCAATGGTAACTAAGATATTGGCATAGGTTGTTTTGGGATACATCGCCCCATAACCGATAGATGCCATAGTCTGGACACTGAAAAAAAAGGCGTCGAGGAAGTTACCCGGACGCGCATTTTCAATACCATCCCCTCCAGCAAGATACGCAAAGGCAAAAAAGGCGTTAGCGAGTACATACCCTAAAGTGATAAATCCTAGGGTTTTGTACCAGCAAAGAGTGAGTAGCAAATGATATGGATCACGCCAACGGTAGTTGGATGCTCCTATACGTACGACGTTGAAGCCGCCGTCCCGGTTAATCATCCGAGGTTTTGAGATTTTGCGACGGGTCTTTTTCATCGGCGACGCAGTTATGGTAGCGATAACTGAGGATGGACACTACTCAATTATCCAATTAAATACCAGCAAAATCTTCTAAAGGAGCGATCGCATATCTTCCCTTTTCATCTGTGTTAACCAAACCTACAGCCAGCAAATCTCTGTCAATAAACAACTTGGTTGGTTTACCTCCAGCGTCAATCTTGGCGTTAATGAATTTCATTGTGTAGCGCATGGTTTCGTAAATCCGTTGGGGATTCATTGCAACTGTTGTAGGTTGGTTCCTACCTATCGATTCGCACAACCGATAAACGCCAGGATTTTCGGGAACTTCATAGCCATAGTGCTTTGCCGCTCTTGGTAAAAAGTATCCAGCAGTAATCGGTTTTTCTCCAGTGGGACGCACACATGAGTAAGCTGGATGACTAGGTACATCAGCAGCAACACTACCAGGCATAAATCTCAGCATATTTAAATTCAGAAAGTCCGGATCGCACTCTTCCAGCCCAAATCGAATACTACTCATGTCGTCTTGAACGCACCCCATCCAAATCTTGCGATTATGGATGGGGATTCTTATGCTAGGCTTGACTCAGTTTCCATAAAGTACTAAGCGTCACTGGCGTTCGCAGCGTATGGGAGGAACTTCTGCCTTCCCATACCCCAGTAAATTTACTATTAGTTAATACGGCGTACCAATAACGAGCGCCGATATTGTAGGAAGCAGACAAGTCAGCGT
>Ga0209902_100573_pt1 | contig 35781 bp, 33 predicted proteins | sample FECB27metaG_FD_188304 | JGI IMG/M metagenome (GOLD analysis project Ga0209902, IMG submission 188304) | Cyanobacterial communities from the Joint Genome Institute, California, USA - FECB-27 (SPAdes) (version 2) | ecosystem: Environmental > Aquatic > Thermal springs > Hot (42-90C) > Microbial mats...
CTTATTATTCATGCCTCACAATCACCTTTTGTACATTTCTCAAAAAACGGTATCATACACTACTATTTTTTAGCGATTGCGCTCTGCGCAGTGCCAAAGGCAATCGCAGAAGTTTTCGGTCTACTGACAGGAATTACCTGAGTGTAGGTATATACGGTTTTCCGTTGTTTGTTGTTTCTTGTCACTTGACTTCCGTTTTTAACATTGGTAAGTATTGTTATATCAATATATATAGACTAAGGTCAATGCCTTTTCAGAAAAATCACAAAAAAGGTTTCGTATCTGACGAGCCATTAGAACGTAGAGCGTTACAAATCAACCTCAAACCAGGGTTGAGAGAAAGAATTATGAATATACCCGACTGGAAACAGAAGCTAAGGGAAAAGCTAGAATCTTGGCTAACCGAGTGGGAGAATCAGGAATAATTAGATTTACATAAGCTTAACGTGAATAGTTAAATCGCGATCGCGATTCGGGGCAGTGGCTTGGGTCAATCGCTATCAGGTCGATTGCTACTCACGCGCCTCCCATCACCCTCGCATCGCTTTCTGTGCAGTAAGCTTTCCGGAATGCTAAGCCAATGGCTCTGGCACAAATACTGTTTGCTGAAAGCTTAACTCTATATTTACCAACCGTTTACTAACACGGTGTATTTTACTTTTATGGAGGGGAAAAGCTTTGCCATCGCACCTGCTGCGATAGCAAGCGCGGTTTTCTATAAGAAAGCACCCGCAAAACCAAGGAGTATCTACCCCCTTCATTACCAGGTCGTCAGGGTTTCGTCTACCTTTCTTCATCCAGAATATCCTAGTACTTGTCATTCTTCATGTGAAGAATTTATTTAAAATGACTAAAAGAATATTGATACACCGAATATGTTTGCCCACATATGCCGCTATATCCAATGTTTGCAACCGTTGAAGGTGATATCTAAGAATTAACCCCAGTTCACCCGGGGTTAACTTTTACTCAATTTTTTGGCGAGATTCCCTATTCCCCAACGGTCAGTAGGGTGGTTATATGACAAGAGAAAACGTTCAATAAGCCCCAGATTGACTGGGGTTTTCTTATGAAAGGATAAATAATAGCAGTCGTCTGTCACTTTGTCTACGAAACGCTGCTACAAAGAAACCACTAAAATACCCAGGCTTCGCCAGACTCAGTCGCCTCAACTGCACGGAAAAATTTAACAGTTACCAGTTACCAGTTATCAAGTACCCGCAGTATCAGTTTTATCGTTGGGGGAAACACCACACCAATTGGACCGTTCGTCGTCAGACGTGCCGTAGGCATAAGCGTTGGTGGCGGGTTTAAATCCCCTACCATACGCACTGCGTAGGTAGCTGTTCACTGTTCACTGTTTTAATGCTTTTGCATGAAATCGTCACCCCTTCTCAAGAGCCCAGACGCTGCGCGCGTGCCTTCACCCGGTGGGATCTTACGCGCTTGACGGAGCCTGCGCTTTGCGCTTACGCTTAATTCATAAGGTACGGCATTCGCTCGTTCAAAATTAGGAAGGAGAGGCTTGGGGTGAGGTAAAGCAGGAATTATAAGTAATTAAGCGGACATGATATCATTTCGTGAACGCACATCAAGCAGAAGACGCAACTTATATTTATAAATGGATTAGACATCTCCAGAAATGAATTGTGCGTTGTCTACAACCCTTGTACCAGACGTGCCATGGCACGTCTGGTACATTGTTTTTTGGAGAGGTCTATTGTATTTACTTGTATCATGCTCTTGAATCAAGAATTATCCTTGCTGAGATAAATCCATGAAATTTGCCAGTTTATAAACAATCCGCGCACCGACATTGCCATCCCACTCGGCATCACCAACTTCGCAGACATCAAAGCCAATAATTTTTCTACCACTATTCACCAACTCACGGAACAGACAAAAAGCTTGCTCTAATTCCAGCCCACCAGGAACAGGAGTCCCTGTACTTTGACAGAATTTTGGATCAAGACCATCAACATCAAAGCTAATATAAACGTACTCAGGCAAATGAGCGATAATTTCTCGGCATAAATCAATCCAAGTTGTTCCCGAGTACAGCTTTTGTTTAATTGCTGGGTCGTAATAAGCAACAATTCGACCGTTTGATTGGTCAATCATTTGCACTTCATCATGAGAAATATCACGCAACGCTACCTGCACTAACTTGGAAATTTGCGGTAGCTTCATCGCATTAAACATAATGGACGCATGGGAAAATTCAAATCCCTCATAGGCATCGCGCAAATCTGCGTGTGCATCAATATGCAAAATGCCGTAGCTTGCGTATTTAGCTGCTAATGCTTGATAGTAACCTAAAGGTGAACTGTGATCCCCACCAATAACTGCGACTCGCTTACCATTGTTAATTGCTTGCTGACACTGTTCAAACAGCCATTGATTCACCTGTTGACAAGCTTGATTAATTTCTATCAGGACAGGTGTTAAATCTGGTGTTTCTGTGAGTGCTTGACCTTGTTCTAGTCGTTTGATAATTTTTGCCGCTAGAGCGCGATAGTATTTGTTCTTCTCTAAAATATCCTGGGGAATTTCCACCATGAAAATTCCTTGTTTCCATCCGTCAGGATGATCGAAATCGAACAAATCCAGTTGCGGCGAAGCATCCAAAACCCGCTGTGGTCCGTTGGCGGTTCCTGCGCCATAGGAAACAGTAACTTCCCACGGTACACCAAAGACAATTAGGTTTGCAGACTCGTAATCGAACGGCAAACCCAAGAGGTTGCCATTAATTTGACCTACGCCGCTGGGATTATAGTCTTGGAGTTGATTACTCATAGATCATCTTCTGGATTTACGTGGGTAGACAGCACGCCGCCTGGTGGATACCAGCATTGTAGTCGCGCAGGTTATGCTGTGGCTGCAAATTGCGCTGCTTTATTTTAATCAAAATTTCTTCACTTATGCATAGGTGGCAATTACGCCTTGTGGTAATTTATTTTGTGGTAGTTGCGCCATTTTTTTGTTGCATTCCCATTTCGCGGACACTATTGACCATCGCTTTGCTAATCCGGAGTTCCAATCGTTATTTATAAATCAAATAGGATTACTATAGCTCTTAGATGTTCTTGCAGAATAAGAATTTCTTAACGCTAACTAGTCTTTTTTTTCTTGGAACTTATAGGATTATTAATAATTTCGGTGGCTTTTTTTTCCGAAGTAGGAGGTGCTTTCTCATCAACCTCATATGATTGTTCATCTACAGCAGGTTCATTTACTACATCTTCCTCAAGAGTCTCCTCTTGAGTGGCTAAAAGCCCTGCATACTTAATTCTCTCCAATCCCATCTGAAATCCGGTATAGTCAGAAATTGTTTTCGTCATGTCAATGTCCAATTTATAGTCACGGCGCAAATTTTGAAGTGAACTCTTAATTGCCTCAATTTCTAAAAGTGACTCGTTTTCCAGATTGTCATCCAGAATACTCTCAATCTCATCAAGAAGAATAACAGCATCTTCGCGTTTTGCTGAAATAGTATGAAGTGAAATAAAAGTCTTCTTTAAGCGCTCTATTTTCTGTGAAAGTCTTTCTTGCGTTAGTTTCTGTTGTGCGCGACGCTGCATACTATTCAGCTTTATGAATAAAGTTTTAAAGTTTGATTCAAATGTTTTAAGCGCCTTATTTTGGCTATTATCAAGTATTTGCAGTTGATACGACCACTCATTTACTGTTCTAATAATATTTCGAGCAAAGCCAACTTTTGCAATACGAAAATCTTTATCAGGAAATTCTTTCAGGCTTGCTTCTATCGCATTAAAAATAGTGTTATTCATAATTTTACTTAAAACCATTTCTTCTGTTAAAAATTCAATTTTATTCTCGGCTATCTTGAAGATTTCCTGTAAATAAAACTTTGCTGCTTGTATACAAATAGGCAAAGGAATTAGATCTTCTATCTCAAGTTTTTCAGTTACATTCTCAGATATTAAACTAAGCTCTTCTCTCAAATCACCAATTTGGAAAATAAACTGCTTCTTCAGCAAAGGTCTTCTATGCTGACCACCTTTACCCAGCAGTTGCTTCTTAGCGTCATTTCCACTATCATCGCTGTCTAATAAGACAATTACTGCTGGTTGTTCAATATCACGTCCACGGGCTAGATAAACTAAGTAAGGAATGTGAGAAGCTGAACCTGAAGGCACGATAGTAATTTGATTTAGATCCAAAGTTTCTATATTGGCTGCACCGCTTGCTCGAAGATATGTTGCTGCTCCTGCAATAAGTATCTGATCAGCCATACCTTCAACCATTAAATTACAATTACCTATAAAAGCTGTTTCACCAGCATAGACACCAATCGAAGATCTTAGAGGTTCATAGTGATTTTTAGCAACATCCTTAACTACGCGGGTTCCTTCATCCTCATTTCCCTTCTGCAAAACACGAATACGTTCCGCATGATTCTTGTCAATTAAGAAGGGAGAATGCGTCACATAAACTACCTGAATTGGACGAGTTAAATGTGAACCTAATTCAGGACTAGCAAACAAATCGAAGACTTTGAGTAAATCCTGTTGAGCTTGACTTGAGAGATAGGCATCTGGCTCATCCATTAGAAGAATCTCAGATTTATATTTGTGTGGCTCATGTGAACGATACTGAATGTAGTAGCTAAGAAAATACTTCAATCCAACGCTTCTTTCATCAAATGAATATTCTGTTCCTGTTCTATCAGTTATAGTGAAGACTAAATCATAATCCCTTGCCATAATCTTTAAGGAGAAGTTACGATCTTGAACCCAGTAACTAGGAAAGTTTAAACTAGTAGATAACTGACGATTAATTTTCTCAATAATGCCGTTTGCATATCCTTGCATCCCATTCTTCACTGCTTCAGCTAGATCAATGAGAGCATCAACATCGACTTGAGCAATTTTACAAATTAATTTATAAGCCAACTCAAATTCTTTCTCTCGTTTCTTCTTTTCTTTGTCGCTGAAACTAGCCTCCTCAAGGGCTGAAATAATAGACTTAATTGTCTGAGCAGCATCGGTATCCATTTCACCCCAAGGCTGACGCACTTTAGTAAATAACTCTGGCTTATCACTAAAATCATCAAGTGCGTCTATGATCTTGCCTCTTTGTTCTCGATCAAGAAGTTCAAACCTTCTACTGTCTGGATGATTTTTCTGACCTAGTTGAACTAATTTTTTAATTGGTACACTAGCTGGGAGAGCAACATCAGACTCTATTTTAAGTGTTGTGGGTAAAAGATTCTCTAACTTCTCACGTTGTCTTTCTTCAATTTTATAAGGTCTATAATCTCCCTTCTCAGGTAAATATACTGTTAGCTTATCTACATTGTTCCGAAATACTAAGAATCTATCAAAAACAACATGATTTGGAATTCCAGCAATTATTTTCAAATTTTCCTCTTCATCTTTAGACAGATTAGACCACTCTGAACCAAAATCAGGATACTTCAACTCATTCTGTTTAACAGTAAAAAAGTGCGAATAGCGACAAAAATCACTGCGCTCGATACTTTTACCAGATATGGCTTTTTCAATAGCACTTAACAAATGAGACTTGCCAGACTCATTTGCACCGACAATAGTCGTAATTTTTTGATCAATAGGAACTTCAATATAAGGGTAAAAAGCATTACCTACCTTTTCCCAAGGCTTTGGTTTAACCCTATCATCATTCTTTCTCAGAAAGTCATCGTTGAATGACTTATAAAAACGGGTGAAGACTGTTTTGAGATGCATAAGCTATGATTTTAATAATACGGTTGTATTTTTTATTAAAGTAGCATATTTTACAAAGACTGACTTTCTAGCCCTAGTTAAATCTAAAAGCTGATGACACAGGCAATTCTTAACCAAATCCTAGATCAACTTGAAGCGCTTGAACCACAAGAATTACAGCAGCTTAACCAAGTCATCCAGAAGCATCTTGCAGCTATTGAAGAAGCTGTTCAACGGACGACATTTCATCAAGCACTGTTAACATCTGGCTTAGTCAAACAACTGAAGCAACCCTCCTACAATCGGCAAACTGAACGGCGACTCATTCAGATTCAGGGAAAGCCTGTTTCTGAAACAATTATTGAGGAACGCCGCTAGATGGCAGTTTACTTTCTTGATAGCAGCGCTTTGGTGAAACGCTACATTAGTGAGATAGGTTCAGCATGGGTTGTGAATTTGTTTGATCCTGCATTAAACAACGAAGTATTAATTGCTGCAATTACATTTGTTGAAATTATTGCCGCGATTACAAGACGGGCGCGTGGTGGCAGTATCAGTCTTACAGATGCTACAGCAACGTGCAATCTGTTCAGGAGTGACTTATTATCTGAGTACCAAGTTGTAGAAATCACGGAAAATATTATCAACTCTGCAATGGCATTAGCTGAAGTACGGGGATTACGAGGTTACGACGCAGTTCAGCTAGCAGCAGGTTGTGCGGTAAATGCCCTCTGCATAACTAACGGCTTGCCCCCTGTGAACTTTGTCTCTGCTGACGATGAGTTGAATAAAGCAGCCGCAAGTGAAGGGCTGATGGTTGAAAATCCCAATAACTACCCGTAGGGCGATCGCCTCCTTACCACAACTAGAATTGACACATCAAAACGGCGTCTTTGCCTGTAAATGAAGGGTTTCTCCTAACTGTGGATGCTCAAAAGAAAGCTCTCTTGCATGCAGATGTAACCGACTTACCCCTGCACGACATCCATAAAGGCGATCGCCCAAAATAAATCTACTTGGAACCGTAAACTAAACTAGCTATAGAAGTACTTTCAAAAAACGTATTTTTTTCTATGTCCACCCTGACAGAAATAGAAGCAGCCATCAAACAACTTCCAGAAGGCGATATTCGCAAACTTGCTGCTTGGCTTCAGGCATACTTAGATGAAACATGGGATCGGCAAATAGAAGCAGATTTTGAATCCGGCAAATTGAATAACCTAATTGCGAAAGCAGAGGCTGACAGCAAATAAGGTGAGGGATCTTGATGAAATCCTTCACGACACCTGATCTTTGGCAAGCGTATGCAGTTTTGTCTCCGGAGATGAAACAGGCTCAAAAAGCCTACCAGCTTTGGAAGGAAAACCCTTCTCATCCATCTCTCCATTTTAAGAAAGTTGGCAAGAATCTTTGATCGGCTCACGTTACCGGAGGTTACAGAGCATTAGCATTAAAGAAGGGTGATGACTATTACTGGTTCTGGATTGGCTCTCACGATGACTATAATGCTTTGCTGGATTAATTGAGTCATTTACTAGAACGGCGTCTTTGCCTGTAAATGAAGGGTTTCCCCCAAGTGTGGATGCTCAAAGCGAAGTTCCCTTGCATGCAGATGTAACCGACTTGAAAGCGCACGACATCCATAAAGGCGATCGCCTAAAATAGGTATACCAAGTCCTCTCGCATCAGCAGCATGAACTCTCAGTTGATGGGTGCGTCCTGTTAGCGGTATAAACTCTACACGAGTGCAGTCTCCTGTTGCTATCACCTGAAACTCAGTCACGCTAAATTTCCCATATTGCAAATTGACTTGTTGATAAGGGCGATTGAGAGGATCTCCCCACAGTGGCAGTTCAATTATACCTTTGTCAGTGGTTAGAGAACCCGAAAGCACCGCTTCATAAACTTTGTGAACCTGCCGTTTTTCAAACTGCTCACTGAGTTGACGATAGGTTTGCCCGTCACGAGCTAGTAAAAGAATACCAGATGTTTCCTGATCTAACCGATGCACCGCAATAATCTTCATCCCATCTGGTGACAGTTGACGCAAACGACTGAGAACGCTGTCTTGAGTGTCGCGATAACGCCCTGGAACTGATAATAGTCCTGCGGGTTTGTTCACGACAATCAACCATTCGTCTTCATAAAGAATGGGTAAAGTTACCTCTCCCCAAACCCCTCCCCTGGTAGGGGAGGGGCTTAAAACTCCCCCTTCCCTTTTAGGGAAGGGGGCTGGGGGGTTCGGTTTCCACGGAGGCAATCCTGACAGCAGAAACCCCATCAATGGCTGACAGCGTTCTGCACAAGCTCCATAGAATTCTCCCTGGATTTTGTCGTGATTCATTAAGGACGAACCCCACCAAAACTCTGCCATTGCCAATGGTTTTAAACCATACGTCGCCGCATAATGCAGCAGCTTTGGAGCACAACAGTCTCCTGTTCCTGTGGGCATACCTTCTGGTATCAACTGCTGCAACGATAGGGATTGCCCTAAAAAATTCATTAGGGTGTAAGTAGCGTGCATCTGTGCCTGGAGTTGGCGGGACAGTTCTTTACGCCGCTGTTTCAGTTCACCCATCCGCGCATCTGCTGCTGCAATGAGGTGCTGAAGCGGCTGCAAGACTTCATCCCGTTGGCGTTTAAGTTGCCGTCGCTCAATTCCATGCTGACGACTTTCTTCGTCGAGTTGTTCCAACGCAACTATGAGCGCTTCTCCAATTAGCTTTTCGTAGCATATCTGACGTTTTTCGTGTCGTTGGTTTTTGCAATCTCGATGGCGATCGCTCATCTGTTGCAGGCGTAACTCAAACTCACTCCTCAGCGTTTCGTATTGCTGCCTTTGTGGAAGTTGCTTGAGGGTAATAAGTTCCTGCTTGATAGCGTCCAATTGCGCCAAAGTGCGGGCTTCCTCTAAGGCAACTTCGTCTCGTCCTGGAATGGGCGGTACCCAGCCCTCAACCACGCTGTCACCATTTAGTAGCCCGGAGAAAGCTTTGAGTACCCGTTGTTCACCAGTAGGCAGTTCAACCAGCAATATCCCATACATCTTACCTTCAGAAGAATAACGCTCATCCGTGGCAAGATGTTGCATTAAAGCATGGGCGATCGCCTCGGACATTGGGGTGCGGGGTAGTCTCAGGAGTTCACCAGTGTGAGGACAACGCCCTTCATACCAATAGCTAACGGATAAGTCGCTGACAGCAGAATTGCAGTTTATGAAATCACAAAGCGAGTGCAGAACTACCATATATAAAGCTTCTAATCTGGCTTACTTGGACTTATAGCGGTTTGCAACCCTTGTAAGGTATGGAAAGAAATAATGAACCACAGATGGACACAGATGGACACAGATAAAGAATTACTTCATTCAATTGAGTTGCGCTATATCAGGAATTTTTCATAAGGCTATCCCATTAAAGAGGAAGGCATTATCCCAAACATAATCGATCACTGCTCTGGCATCCTCCAAAGGGAGAACATGGCAAAATCCCTGGTTATCATAGCTTAATAAAGGCATTTCCGGGGCAATATCTGCTTCTTCAGCATTTGTGATCACTTTGCCGCGAATATCCTGCAGATTATTCAAGGGACCTTGGATATCAAAGTTAATCGTAATACCCAGCTTCCTTTCCATCCAAGTTTCAATGCGAGAGTCTAACTGTTTAGGAGTCAGCGGAGTCGGACTGGTCAGGAGATGGTAATATACTAGAATAATTTCCTTACACTCCTCTTCTTCTGCAATATCAATGAGCATTTGAAAGACGCTGGCATTGTTAGCTAAATTCTTGAAGAAAAGCGTGTCGGTAACATCTTTTTGGAATTTGATTTTTTTGTTTTTGTAATTGGTGTATTGCTTGAAGGCAAATCCACCCAGTGCTATCCCTAAAGATAGCGTTGCCACTAGAATCGGCATCACATCTCGCACCTTATGCTCTTCTAGATCTAGCGATTCGACTAGCAATGGTGCATTGAACACTAACGAAATTGCAGCTATGAGCAATAACAGATTTGGCAATGCTTTTAAGACCAGGGGAATTGCAGCCCCAATGGCAGGAATTCCAAATAACAGTCGATCTTTCCAAGTCATACTCGTGACAACATTCGGAAAGAGCAAGTCAATATCTAGTTTTGGAATATTCTTGTAGAAGTAAACATACATTTTACCAGGAGTAAAGTTCAGTTCGTCTATCTTGACTTTTTTGGCACGAAAGTAAGCCGCTTCTTTGAACTTAATGAGTAAAACAATTCGTTCCAAAATATTAATCGTCTTTTCCTCCTGCCAAAAGAAGAACTTTTTCAGCGAAATTTTCTTGTTAATATCGCCTTGGTAATAGCAACAGAAACGCTCAAAATCATCGAAATCAACCTGAGTTTTCAAATCAATCAGAGATTTCTTTCCCAATGCTCGTTGTACAATCGATTCAGGCAAAAGAATGTAATTAGCTCTTTCTAAAATATGCTGAAATGCATCAACCACTTTTGACTCCATCTCGTCATATTGGTCGAAGGTTGGTTGAGTGAGTGGTTGAACATCTGCATTAGGATTGAAGGGTACGTAGTTGTCTTTGATAATTTCCAGCGTCTTGTGAAAGCGAAAGTGGTAATACGCAGATAGGATTTGACAGAAATCTTGAAACTTTTCAGCATCGGCGGCACTTAGCTGACCATCTTGCAGGCAAAGTTTGATAATATCGGTGCGACGGTAGGGAATGAACGCTTCTCGATTTTCATAAACTGCCATGATCAGAAATTAGTCGGAGTCCAACTTATAGGTTTGCGATCGCCTTTGCCACTGCCCCGTTCGGACTTCGGCGTGAGCTCAGTCGAGCCGCGAAGCCTTGGGCGATTGGGCACGAGGGCACTGCGCTCCGCGCGATCGCCTTTGCCAGACAAAAATCGCGATGGTTAAACATCATCCACCGATTTGGATCTCAATGACTACTATCTTGAGTAGGAACTTTAGCAACAATTGTTGATTCAATACGGTGATTATTGGCAACATATTGCATTAAAACAGTGAACAGTGAATAACTGGTAACTGGTAACTGGTAACTGGTAAATAGGCGATCGCCTCTTACCAAAAAGCGTTGCAAATCGACCCAAATTATGCAAATGCTCACTTTACCCTGGGGAATGCGCTGTCCGAGCAAGGCAAATTAGATGAAGCGATCGCCTCTTACCAAAAAGCGTTGCAAATCGACCCAAATTATGCAGACGCTCACAATAACCTGGGGGTTGCGCTGTCCGAGCAAGGCAAACTCGAAGAAGCGATCGCCTCTTACCAAAAAGCGTTGCAAATCGACCTAAATGATGCAGATGCTCACGCACGTTTGGGAATTGTGCTGGACGATCAAGGCAAACTAGATGATGCGATCACCTCTTTCCAAAAAGCGTTGCAAATCGACCCAAATAATGCAGGTACTCACAATAACCTGGGGAATGCGCTGTTGGATCAACGCAAGCTAGAGGAAGCGATCGCCTCTTACCAAAAAGCGTTGCAAATCGACCCAAATTGTGCACCTGCTCACCATAACCTGGGGAATGCGCTGTCCGCTCAAGGCAAACTCGATCAGGCGATCGCCTGTAACCAAAAAGCCTTGCAAATCGACCCAAACTTTGCAAATGCTTACAATAGCCTGGGGTGGGCGCTGTACATGCAAGGCAAACTAGATGAAGCGATCGCCTCTTACCAAAAAGCGTTGCAAATAGACCCAAATTATACGAAGTTGCCAAAGATAGAATTGTTTGGAATCAAGCTCCCTACTGGACTGGCTTTCGAGCAAATAATAGGATTGTTTGGAATCAAGCTCCCTACTGGACTGGCTTTCGAGCAAATAATACGATCTAAGACAACTTCGTGTTATGCATGTGTTCACAATAACCTGGGGTTAGCGCTGTCCGCTCAAGGCAAACTCGATCAGGCGATCGCCTCTTACCGTAAAGCGTTGCAAATCGACCCAAATTTTGCATATGCTTACAATAACCTGGGGAATGCGCTGTCCGCTCAAGGCAAACTCGATCAGGCGATCGCCTCTTACCAAAAAGCATTACAAATCGACCCAAATTATGCATATGCTCACTTTAACCTGGGGTTAGCGCTGTCTAATCCCAATCAAGGCAAACTAGATGAAGCGATCGCAGAACTGGAAATAGCTGTTCACCTCGAACCTACTAACGCTCTGTTTCGTAAAAACTTAGAGATTATTAGGAATAAAAAGAAGGGTTTTTGGGGGCATTTCTTTGGTGGGTAGAATATTCTCAGTTTTTTTATGTAAACGGTGTGCGATTGGCTTTGCCACTGCCCCGTTCGGCAGACGCCTATGCCAGACAAAAATCACGATGGTTGAATATCATCCACTCATTTGGAGATCAATAACTATGGCAGTTCTCACTTTAGTGCACTACAGTCGTTACCTCACCCCGCATTTGCTGACGCAAACGCTCCCCTCTCCTTAGCAAGGAGAGGGGTTGGGGGTGAGGTAAAAAAATCTACTTTATGCAAACGAGAAACGCTATAGTATCTTCATAAAGAAATTTAACAAGTATTGTTCATACTTAACCTTAAATAACAGCACAAGCCATGAGTACACTTCCTACAACAATCACCGCGATCGCACTGATCTTGGGAGTGTAGTGCTGCAAGGGTTGAACCCATGAAAAACGCTTCAGCCAGTGCTGAGCATAGATAACCGCTAAACCAACGCTCACTAATACGACTGCTAATCCAAAACTAAACGCACACACTAATAGCAAGCCGTATACTGTTTGATGAAGAGCGATCGCGCTCAACAACAATACCAGAGCTGACGGGCACGGAACTAAACCACCTGCGATTCCCAAAGTTAAAAGAGATTGTAACGTAATTTGAGAATCAGAGGGATAGTGCATATGATTAGAACAATCATTGTGAGTATGGTGATGATCGTGAGTATGGTGATGATGGTGAGCATGGTGATGATGTTTGGGTGCAGGATTGAGATGTCGATCAAGTAACCAAAAACCAACACCACAAACCATCAATCCGCTCAAGAAACTTAATATTGGATATAGTTGTTCTGGTAAAATATACTGAGATAACAACAAAGCTACAATGCCTAGTGCGAAAACGCTGATCGTGTGAGTAAGCGTTGTCACCAAACCCAGCACGACTGCCTGTTGAGGAGTCCCCCGCGAACCGACGAGATACGCGGCTACCATCGTTTTCCCATGTCCGGGTGAGAGGGCGTGTCCGGCTCCAGCAATCAGGGCGACACCGATCCCACTTAACATTAATGTTGGGGATAGAGTCATGCGAGCCAGATTTTGGGTGAGGAAGCTACCATGTCCGATATGAGCAAGAACTGGCTGACTAGGCAGGAAAGTGATGAGTAATGCAAAGTTGGCAATCGAAATCAGTTTCATAGACGGTTCGCTTCCGACGAGGCGCGGTACAAGCCATAACCAACTAATGCCAAAATGACGCTGATTGTTGCAATCACGACGTTGGGGTAGATCGGAATGCCTGCTATTATTGGGGGAGCTTCTTTAAGATCGGCTTGCAAACTGGTTCCAGGAATCACTAGCGTTACAAAGAAAAAGGCTGACCAAAAGATAACAGGCACTAACATTGCAACGGTATAACCGATATCCGGTTCTAGCGATCGCCGCCATAGCAACCACAGTGCCATAATACTCATTCCACTAAGCAACCACAGCATCACGGCATCATGGAATTTAGCATGAGGATGCCATTCGGGATTGAAAAGGTGAGTCACATTCCAATCTACCGCTACGGAAACTACAGCAGTGCTGACGAGAACAACAGAAAGCAAGATACGACTGATTCTTCTCATAAATTCGTTGGTAGAACCTTAACCCTGTGAAGTATTACGTTTACGGATAAGGGAATTATTAGGCGTAGAACCCACAGATGAAGATACAATGCGCTACTGGATAAACGATAGACTTTTCTTGCTGGATCGAATCATGATTTAGACCATTCTTGCTATCGGGATTCGTATCTTATCTGTAAGGTGGGCATTGCCAAAAAATTTTGGTGTCTGTTGGGTGAAGATAAGAGCAATGCCCACCCTACCTTGAGCTATTCTTGCTATCGGGATTCGTATCGCACAGTGCTACTAAGGTGGGCATTGCCAAAAAATTTTGGTGTCTGTTGGGTGAAGATAAGAGCAATGCCCACCCTACCTTGAGCTTGTTGTTCTAATTCAGTTACAGGAAAGTGTGAAATTAATTTTGCCCAGGTACCTACCTTCCTCTTAAAAACATCCTGGGTGTAACTCCGACATATTTTCTAAAGTGCCTTGTGAAGCGACTTTGATCCGCAAAACCAACGAGTAGAGCGATTTCTGCGATCGCATATTTCCTTTGTTGCAATAGTTCTTTAGCTTTTTCCATTCGTTGCTGAAGCACGTATTGATAAGGTGCTACACCCATTGATTGCTTAAATAATCGGCAAAAATGATATTGACTGATGCCTGAAATTTCTGCTAGTTCATTTAAATGAAGCGGTCGGTCTAAATAGGTGTGGATGTAGTCTAGCACTTGCTCGAGTCGATTGTTAGACAACCCTCCTACATCGTGTAGCTTTTTCGGCTGAAACGCACAGTATTGTCGCAGTAAGTGAATGATAAACACCTGTGTCAGCGATTCGATATAAAGTTGTCCACCGATGCTATCCGAATCAAATTCTGTTAGAAACAGACGAGCGATCGCTTGAATCTGTGGATCATAGGCACTGACTGTACTAAGTAACTCAACCTTGTTTTCATTCAAAAGAGCAACTTCTTGTGCCGTTTGATTCAAAAAGAGTGGATCAATCACAAACATCAGCGATTCATCGGTACTATCCCATGCCCAAACCCCCGACACCTCGGCAGGGCAAATCCAGAAATCTCCTTTGGTTTGAGGTTTTTCAGATTCTTGTTCACCGATGCGAGTCAGTTTTTGTTGATTACCATCACTTAACAGAAGACAAAGCAGATGATGATTGCATCCGGGAAAGTCAAGTTCGTTCGGTGCTGAGATATGTCGATCAATAGTTAACCCGCGTAGTTGAATAGTGCGGCGTTCAGAAATCCATGTTTCCTTCATACAAAGGTATTCCTAAGATGCCATAAATTCAGGGTTCATGGTTTGTTCTGGAGTGTAGGGGCATATTTCTGGAAAAAGCTGTTCACCGAATTGAGTCTCTCGAATCGCCAAAGCTAAGCCCAACTCATAAGCAGCAAGAAAAACTTCATCTAGATAGAGTTTCAAACTGGGACTATCTTGTAAAAGCAGCTTAATCTGAACACGTTGCTCTCGAATCGTACTCAACCAACTATTATTGCGTTTCTCAGGTTGAAATTGCCATTTCAATAGGTGTCCTAACAATACTCCTAATCGATTTCGCAACTCTTGCCGCTCTTTTCTTCCCAAAGTTTCGATTTCTTCAATCAGGTTGACTGTATCTAGTCGATCCCACTGCTGAGCTTTGAGCAGAGTAACCTGCTGTTGAGTCCAAGCATAGAAATCTGTTTCGTAGAGGGGAGAGGTGTACATCCTTGATTATCATGTTTAAGATTATGACTCTAAAATATCAAGTGAATTAACGTTTAGCTAACCGGGCAATGGAAGGGTGGTTGCCTACAGTGCTACAGCGAACCCCAGACTTCTAAGAAAATCGCTACAACCTTGCTCGTTAGATTCTCTGCCTCAATTGCTAAAAGTTTAGTGTTTGCAGTGTCAATCTAAGTAAGCCAGTATGTTACAAAAATTAAAGCAGTCATGAAAAAAAGAAGGATAGGATGTCGGATTGGGTTAATTCTATTTTCGCTGGTTGCTTGCATGGGGATCATGGGAAAACAGGTTGATGCAGATGCTGTGAGAGTATTGGATCAGCAGCCACTCAGGGTTTTATTTATTGGTAACAGTTATACCTATGTCAATGACCTTCCGTGGTTGACGCAACAGTTGTCCGTCTCGGCGGGAGAAACCAGAACGCTGGAAAGTGATATGGTTACAGTTGCTGGAGCTACGCTGAAAAGTCATTGGGAGCGCGGTGACGCACTTAAGCAAATTCAGAATGAGCGATGGGACTACGTAGTGCTGCAAGAACAGAGTACTTTACCCATTACCGATCGGTCGGTGATGTATGAGTATGTGCGTTTGTTTGATGCCGAGATCAAGCGAGTTAACGCCCGAACAATTTTCTACCTAAGTTGGGCAAGGCAAAATCGACCCCAAACGCAACAGATACTTACTGATTCCTACATGAGGATTGCCAGAGAACTGAAAGCTGAGGTTGCACCTGTCGGGCTCGCTTGGCAAAAAGTTCAGGAGGAGAATCCAAAATTAAACCTTTACTATTCAGATCAAAGCCATCCGAGTCCGATTGGCTCATATGTAGCAGCGTGTGTATTCTATGCAAAATTTTACCAAAAGAGTCCTGTAGGCTTGAGCGATCGCATCTACAGCACTCAATTTGGTACTCCGCAAGAAGGAAACAGAATTAGGTTAGAGAGTTTGAGGAAAACAGATGCTGCAAGAATTCAACGTTTGGCTTGGGATGTTGTCAATCAAGCTCACTAAGATGTTGTTACCTCCAAATTAGGTAATAATAGTCACCCTTCCTGTATCCAAGTCATAACGACCTCCCACGATTTTCAATTTGCCAGACTGCAACCGCTCAGTTAAGAGTGGCGATCGCTTCAATCGTTCAATTTGATACTGCACATTTGCTACCACAGCGTTTTCAACTGCGTCCCCCGACTGATCCTTGACTCGTTCCACAGCTGGTTTAATTGCCTTAACAAAGCTACTAATATCACCGAGTAGGGCTTCGTTTTGTACAGCGGCGGTAACTGCCCCGCATCGTTCATGACCAAGCACCATGACCACAGGAGTACCCAACAAGACAACCGCATATTCAATACTACCCAATGCTTCAGGGATGACAATATTTCCGGCAATCCGAACATCAAAGATATCTCCGATGCCCTGATCAAAAATAATTTCTGCGGGCACTCGTGAATCTGCACAACTCAGGATGGTTACAAATGGATGTTGAGCTTGAGCAACTTCCTGCAACCGAGCCTGAGATTGATCAGGATATTCAGGGTGATGCTCAGCAAACCGCTGATTTCCCTCCATCAGCTTTTGCAATGCGGCATCGGGACTGAGGGATTGAGGAGGGAGCGGGGACAATTCGGCGGCTTTAACCTGTTCAACCTGCCACAGCAGATCACTCGCAGCGACCACCAAACCAAATGCCCCCGTGACTCCCAACTTCAAGAAGTTACGACGTTCCATGAAATACTTCATTGCGTTCATGATTCTCTTACATCGACGCGACACATCTTACAGAACGAACTTCCATAACATCCGAAATGTAACAGGTACCTCCAAACTTATTAAGCAAAGGTTTGATCTTTTCCACAACAGGCTTGATTTGCTCAGGCATACAGAATGCAATCACATAAACATTATCAAGCATCGTCATGTCTAAATCTTCCCTCGTGCCAGATAATCCTTTACCAGCAACATTTCGGATCACAATATGACCGTTTACACCTGACTTATCCAAACCATCTAAAATTTTGCCAAGCTCAAAGGAGTTGGCAATAATTTCTATCTTTTTAACTAAGTGCATATTATTATCTCCACAACAGGTTAATCCCGTACAGATAAAGCGGAATTCCCACAATAATATTGAATGGGAATGTCACTGCCAGAGCAGTAGAAACATACAGGCTGGGATTCGCTTCCGGAACAGTCATCCGGATAGCTGCTGGGACAGCGATGTAAGAGGCACTAGCACACAGCACAGCGAACAACAGGGCATTTCCCTGAGACATACCAATAAATCTGGCAATCAATAACCCAATGGTTGCATTGAGTATTGGAATTAGTATCGCAAATGAAATCAGGAAAAATCCGGTTTTTTGCAAGTCTTTAATTCTTTGGGCAGCAACCAGTCCCATGTCGAGTAAAAAGAAGGTGAGAACGCCATAAAACATCCCCTGAGTAAAGGGTTCCAAAACCTTCCAACCGCGTTCTCCCGTCAAGACGCCAATCACGAGGCTACCAACCAGGAGAAAGACTGAACTGTTTAGAAACGCCTCTTGCAAAACTTCAGACCAGGCAGTTTCCCGTGGTTTGCCTTGGTCAACAGTAAACAAATTTACCAGGATCAGACCAACAATGATAGCTGGAGATTCCATCAGGGCAAGGGCTGCGACCATGTAGCCATCAAAAGCAATGCCAAGCTGAGTTAAAAAAGCACTAGCTGTGATGAACGTGACAGCACTGATAGAACCATAGGTTGCGGCGATCGCAGCAGCATCATAAGTATCCAGCCTTAGTTTGAGGATAAAAAAGGTGTAAATTGGGACAAAACACGCCATCAACATAGCTGCCAAGAGCGTCAGAACCACTTCCTGAGTGATTCCACTTTTGATTAGTTCAACTCCTCCCTTAAACCCAATCGCCAACAGCAGATAAAGCGACAGGAGTTTGGGTACAGGTGCAGGAATTTCCAAATCAGACTTGACAAAAACGGCTGTCATCCCCAAAAAGAAAAACAGGATTGGTGGGTTGAGAATATTGGATATGATCAAGCTGGCATCCATGTCTATCGCTCCTTGTGCTAATGAAAACGAAAATTAAAAAAACTTTGCATTGTAAGAAACTTAACCATAGCCATTGAATTCATGAGTATCGTGTAGGGTGACCTCATGTCAATTGGGTGATGATGTATCTATAAAACACTACATAAAACACTACGAATTACGAGAACGTCAATTAACCCCAATTGGTCGTGCCAAACTCCTTTGAACGTGTTTGTGTTGAGCATTCTTTATCTGATATTGGTCATTGGCAAGGGGAGCAGGTCCGTTGTCGGTTCTCGTAAAAACTTATTTGACCTTCGTCGCACACCCGTTGTTCATAATCTTCATGTCCTTGCAAAAAATTTGACTAACACTACTGAATTTGCCTCTACTTCTATTTGATTACTCAATCGGTTAGGACTTACGCATTTTGACGAAAAACTGTCATTCTGTTCGCGTAGCGTGCCGAAGGCATACGGAGCGCAAGCGTAGTGAAGAATCTCGCTCGATACTGAGTCCCTTCGGGACACGCTGAGCGCAAAGCGCACGCACTCGCGTTCGGCGAACGCTACACTTCGTTTCGCTCAGTATGACAAAAATATTTTGCGTAAGTCCTGTCGGTGTTGTAGTTGCAATTTTAGGTACCACGGGGCAGTGAAATATGATTCGATTGCTGAAGCGGTCAGCCCCTTCGGGGAAGTCAAAAGTCAAAAGTCAAAAGTCAAAAGTAAGAACCCCATACCATAAGTTGGGGGCTTGAGTCAGCGGACGCCGTATTTCTTGCGCCTACTCGATGAAATACATTTTTTCTTTTTCCATAACGAAGTTGGGGGCTTGTACCTTTTTCTTTCTGGTCAAACGGGTGCATTGTCCAGTGCTTGCCAATGGCAATATCCACTCTGCGACAACAGCACTTGAAGTGCTTTCTCAAACGGGTGCGGCGGGTGTGATGGTGGGACGCTGGGCGATCGCCAATCCTTGGCTTTTTAATCAAATTCGGCAGGCTTTGCGCTCCGAGCCGATCACGCCCGTTCCTTTAGTAGAGGTACGCAGCTATATTGATCGTTTATGGCAAACCCCCACAGCGGCAACTATGCCAATGCGTTCACGAAGTGTCTCCTACGGAGAATCGCGCTTCGGCTACCTCAAAATGTTCCTCAACTACATTGCCCTCAGTGTTGACGCTGAAGGTCATTTCCTGCGCCTGATGCGACAGGCGCAGACCGAGGTAGAACTGTTTAACCTCTGCGATCGCGTTCTCCTTGCTGATAGTACGAGAACTTTAGCTCTAACACCCTCCTTGAGCGTTTAACGCCTGGCAACTATCAGCAAATACCTGGCTACGCACTAACTACTAATACAATTTCAGTGTTGTATGGTGTTGGGCAACAATCGCTAACGACAAGCCGCTATTCTTGTACACGCGCGTCCAAAGGTGATTCAATTCTCGGTCTAGCGCGAGCCACGAAAGCGGGAAACAAACTTTGAAATCCAGCTTGCCGCTGTGCAACTGGCTCTGGAGCAGAGTTCCAGAGGCTTTCGTAGTAAAAGAAGGCTACGCCCAAGCCTCGTTGTTGGGCAGCCCGCACCTGGGACTGAATTTGTTGCATTGAAACTCGGTTAGTTCGTAACCCTGCCATAACACCAACTCCAGTGGGAATCATTTGTTGCGCTTCTTGAATTTCTGCACGGGAAATATTGGCGATAAAACTTTGCAGATTGGGACGATAAATTTGCACAATGAGTTCATCCACAATATTCAGCCGCATCCAAGTGAGCCAGTCTTGGAGTTGAAACTTGTAAGCAAAGTCATAGTAATTGGGAGAAATGGAGAAAATCGCATTGGGTTTTCTCGCTTTCACTGCTTGATTGAGTTGTACCATGAACGCCGTGATTTTATCTGCCCGCCAGCGCATCCATGCGGGATCTTGGGGATCAGTCGGGGGATTATTCTTGGTTTCCTGAGTATACAAGGCAACCGTATATTTATCGTAGCCAAATTCGTGAGGCAAACTCATGTGATCGTCAAACTGAATGCCATCGACATCATATTGCGTGACAATTTCCAGCACGAGATTGCTGATAAACTGCTGCACTTTTGGATCGAAGGGATTGAGCCATACAACCTCACCAGCAGCGCTAATCGAAGTTTCGCCGCCATCGCGCTTTTGTGTAAGCCACTCTGGATGATTCAAGGCAAGTTCTGATGTCGGGGGAGCCATGAAGCCAAATTCAAACCAGGGAATCACAAGCAAGCCTTGGCGATGTGCTTGGGTAATCAGGTCTGCAAGAATATCACGTCCATCAGAGCCTCGCAAGACAAACGGTTGGATACCAGCATTCTTTGCCACGGCGCTGGGATACATCACATATCCAGAATTCCACACCACAGGGTAGATTGTGTTGAAGTTCAGCCGCCTCAATTGAGTCACAGCATCCTGCACTTTAGCTCGATCCTTGAGGATGTCAAAATCATTATTTGTCATCCAAACCCCGCGAATTTCTTGACGGGGTAGCTGTGCGATGGCGCTGAAGCGCCCGTCTTCGACGAACGCGGGGGTGAGGCTATCGACTAACAGTACTGTAACGAACGATATCAGAACCAGGAGTGGAAAAAGACTCTTGAGCGATCGCCGCCAACCTTGAGGAATGAAACGTAATTTCATAGCCTTAAATGATGTATCAGCTACCCACGCGCGCCATCGTATGCTTTTGTGATGGAATCTAGTCATCATATAGTCTAAAAGTATTTATGCTTATTAGAGACTTGGTTTGTTGGTAGTTGTTTATTCAATGCGGCGCATCAAATCCTTGCATCCTTTGAAAGTGAAGCAGACTTAGTACACTAGGAATAGTTGACGCAGCTTCTAGGTTAGTAGTGCCAAGTACACTTTTTTTGCTAAATAGCGATCGCTAATAAGTCATATTATGAAACCTGATATTCTTGTACTGAATTGCCTGATAGTCAATAACCCCACCCTGAAGAGGGATGGGGCTTGCAAGAAATAAGTCTTGCGTGTTTGACTAGCCCGTTGAGCCTAATTCTGATACACACACCCGCATACTTCCCCAGTGCGGATTCTCTGTAAGCCTTCTTATTAAGGCGTTGCGAAAGGCAAGTCATTCTGGATTAGGTGGGCGAGGGGACATCAACTCTGACGCATAGGATTATCTTAAATGCGTGTACCAGTAGTTTCACAAAATGGTAAGCCATTAATGCCCACGACTCCTAGTCGTTCTAGGCGTTGGCTTAAAGAAGGAAAAGCAATTCCCGGCTGGTCAAAATTAGGTGTGTTCTACGTGCAGTTAACCGTTGAGCCGAGCGATACAAAAACTCAACCTATCGTCATCGGATTAGATCCCGGTAAGCTCTACTCTGGCGTTGGCGTTCAGTCTTCCAAGTTCACGCTACTCATGTTGCACGTTGTTTTGCCATTCAAAACGGTTAAAGACCGGATGGAGCAAAGAGCAATAATGCGACGTGGGCGTAGAGGACGACGTATTAATCGCAAATTACCTTACAGTCAGCGTGCTCATCGCAGAGCTCGGTTTGATAATCGCAAACAGAAGAAAGTTCCTCCTAGCATCCGTGCTAACAAGAGTCTTGAGCTACGAATACTGGCTGAGTTAACCAAGCTTTATCCGGTTCAAGGCATCATTGTTGAACGTGTTATGGCACGGGGTGACAAGGGGTTTAGTCCTGTTATGGTTGGTCAGTTATGGTTACTCGAACAAATTGAAAACCAATTGGATATCAAGCCATCAACAGTGCAAGGGTGGGAAACCTCTAATTTACGCAAGCATCTGAAATTACCCAAAGACAAGCAAGACAAATCACGGCAAACTCCACAGACTCATGCTGTGGATGGTGTCACAATTGCTGCCAGTTACTGGGTAAAGTATGGGGTAACTTCAGCTAACAGCATGGGTTGGAAAGGTCAATCAGCTATAACCCCATCTCAGTTTGTGATTGTCAAACGTCCTCCTGTTTCGCGTCGTCAACTCCATCTTATGGTTCCTGCCAAGGGTGGAGTGCGCCGTAAATATGGTGGTAGTGTTACCCGTCACGGTTTTAGAAAGGGCGACTACGTTGAGGCAACCCAAGGTACGAAGACTTACCGTGGTTGGGTAAGCGGTGACACCGAAAAACAAGTTTCGGTAAGTGATACATCTTGGAAACGTTTAGGACAATTCACAGCTAAAAAAGTCCGGTTGATACAGCGAAGCACGGGATTAGTCGTGCTGTCAACACAGAGATTGCTAAATTTAACCCCATTGAGGGGTCAAATTTAGCCCACTATCCCTCCCCGTGTTGCTTCGCTGAACACGGGGTATCTCGTGGAAAGAGATGAACTTTTAAAAAGTATCTGTAAAGATTGTGGGAATCTACAAAGAGTAAATATGCAAATGAGCCAAAAACTCTACCTCCCAACTATGGGCTGCGGAACTTGGGCATGGGGAAACCGACTGCTTTGGGGATACGATGAAAGCATGGATGACCAGTTGCAAGGCGTTTTTAACCTTTGTGTGAGCAACGGTGTGACTTTATTTGACACGGGTGATTCTTACGGAACTGGGAGATTGAATGGGCAAAGTGAGCGACTCTTGGGGCGGTTCTCTAGGGAATATCTTGGTTCGGGTAAAGAAAATATTTGCATTGCCACCAAGCTTGCTGCTTATCCGTGGAGATTGACACGCTCCTCAATGGTGTCTGCTTGCAAGGCGTCTGCTAAGCGCTTGGGAAGAAACGTGGATTTGGTACAGATGCATTGGTCTACAGCAAACTATGCTCCTTGGCAAGAGGGAGCGCTTTTGGATGGTCTTGCAGATTTATACCAGCAAGGACTCGTTAAGGGAGTGGGCTTATCCAATTACGGACCGAAACGACTCAAACAGGTGCATCAAAAATTTGTTGAGCGAGGAGTTCCAATCGCTACTTTGCAAGTTCAGTACTCTCTGCTGTCCACCTATCCTGTTACGACATTAGGACTAAAAGACGTTTGTGATCAGCTTGGGATAAAACTTATTGCTTACAGCCCTTTGGCATTGGGGCTATTGACAGGAAAGTACTCAGATGGTCGTTTTCCAAAAGGCATGCGAGGTTTGCTGTTTAGGCAGATATTACCAGGAGTGCGATCGCTGTTGTCATGTTTACAAGAAGTTGCCCAATCAAGAAACAAGACGATGTCCCAAGTAGCAATCAACTGGTGTATCTGTAAAGAAACGATCCCCATCCCTGGAGCAAAAAGCGTGGAACAGGCAAAGGAGAATATTGGCGCTTTGGGTTGGCACTTAGATTCTAGCGAGATTAGCGAGTTGGATAAAGCGGCTATGAGTGTGGATAAAAAAATGGTACAAAATATTTTTCAGACTAAGTAAAATCTCGGTTATGAAACTCGCCCCTCCTGACAAAACTCTGCAATCACCTGTGCCTTCACTGCATCGAGCGGAAAGTTTTCTGGATAGGTCGAGAACATCAGCATGATACCTTGAAAATGAATTCGCCCCTTCACCAATAGGCGATCGCCCTGTTGGAAAAAGTTTGTGATCTACTGACATTTAATTTGCACTTAGTACTGCATTTCATAAATTCGTGGCGTTATTTGTCATGCTGTAGACGCTTTGCGGTGAGTCAGCGCGGTCTTGGGGGTTTCCCCCATGAGCGACTGACGAACCCGAAGGGCTTCCCGCAGGGTGCGGAACTAAGCGTGAAGCGTAAGCGCAAAGCGCAGGCTCCTTCATGTGCTCCGCGTGTCCCAAAGGGACTCAGCATCTAAGATTCTTCACTCCGCTGAGTCCCTCGCGGTGCGGCACGGCTGAGCGCAGAGCGCACGCTACGCGAACGCCGAACGGACACGCGGAGCGTAAGCCTGCGGCACGCTTTGCGCTTACGCTCCGTGCCTTCACCCGGTGGGAGCTAAGGCAACTCCTCATCGACCCCACTCCCGCGTTGACCGACGGTCAACATAGGTCGGGGGTCAATTCGTCATTGCCCCAAAATTCATCCCACACTCCACTTCGTGTGAGGTGTGGGATGAATTTCGTTCATACAGCTAAAACCTCTTAGGGCGATCGCCTCTCACTTAAGCCTTTGCTAGAACTTTACGGGAAGCGAATCGAACCCCTTGAAGACTAGGCTGGTATGTCTGGGAATAGCTTGCTTACTCGGATCAAACCTAAGATTCGGCAATTTTCTAAGTAATGTGGTGAAACAAATAGTTAACTCCATACGAGCTAAAACGACTCCCAAACAAAAGTGAATGCCTGGAGCAAACCCAAGATGTTCGTTGGGCGATCGCATAATATTGAAAACGGACGGTGAGTCAAACTTCTGGGGATCATGATTTGCCGCCCCAAGCCCTAGTGCGATGATGCTACCCGCTGGGATGTCCTTACTGCCAATCGTTAGGTCTTGTTTAGCAATCCGAAAGACAAAAGGAGCGGGGGTATCGAAACGAATCATTTCTTCCACAGCGGAATTGATCAAAGCTGGATTTTCTTGCAGTTTTTGCAGTTGATCCGGATGACGCAACAGTGCATTCACCCCATTGGGAATCAAGTCTGCGGTGGTCAAGTGAGCTGCATTTAAAATCATGATGCATTGAGATGGGAGTTCCTCAAGATTAAAGCCCTGCTCAGAGTAGGCGATGGTCAGTAGGCTAATCATGTCTGTTCCAGGTTGCCGTCGCCGTTCTGAAATCAGTTGCTTAATGAGTTCAGAAAACTGTGCAGCTGCCTTGTCTGCCTTGCGTGCATATTCCTCAATATTTGAACTGCCCGGCGCACCCCAAAATGTGCCCATATCGATTGCCCATTCGATCAGGTTTGCTCTATCGGTTTCTGGCACGCCAAATATCTCAGCAATAATGAGTCCTGGTAATATTACCGAGAAATCGGAGACAACATCCATGCAACCATAATTTTGAACGTTATCCAACAAGCGATCGGTAGTGTTCTGAATAATAGATCGCCAGCTTTCTATCGCACGAGTTGTAAATCCCTGATTGGCTAACTTCCGCAGTCGGGTGTGGTCGGGTGGATCTTTCTCAATCATCGTTTTTGAGTTCACCCGAATAAAATTCTGGATTAAGTTGACATCCAAATTTCCTAACTGATTGATAAACAACGCTGTGCGGTCTGCACTCAAACGCTCCTCCCGTAAAGCTGCTTCAACATCTCTATAACGTGTCAAAACCCAGTAACCAAGAGACTCACTATAATGAACTGGGTCTTCTTCACGCATTTGTTTGTAGAGTGGATAGGGATTGAGCAGAGTTTCTGGTGCAAACAGATCATACGTTTGCTGTTTTGCGAATGCTGTCATATTCTTCTGTTGTGAATTCATTTGCTTAATCTAAATTAGGAGTGAACCAAAAAAATTTAGGTAGTCAAGCGATCGCTAATTCCTATATGCTAATAGGTTGAGAACCTACGCAAATATCACCTACTGTAGTTTTATTTACGGTATAGACAATTCCCCTATAGACCAATTTATTAGTGACTAATGGAGCAGACACTTCATCTAAATTGACATTGGGATTAACATGATAAGTCACTCCACGGTAAATGAGGTTATAAGGCGATCCAATCGGACGAACTGATTGAAATGGTTTTTCTGTTTTCTTATTTGCAGCGTGTGAGGAGTCCAATTCATAGCTAAGACCACGGTAGTAAAGTTTCATATTTTGCCTTGTTTTTTGCGAATAAAAATATGGTTGCGTGCGTTATTAACATTGCACTCTTTTACAATAGATAAATTTGATTGAGTATACATCGTTAATTCAGGAAATTGGTTTTCCAATTTTGGAAAGTCAATTATGGAGTACATGCTAAAGCCATGAATCAATAGGTACAGAGCTACTCCTAATTGATTTATTTACTTAATTTTAATTCTGCTAGTTTTGGCTTTTAAGGGCAGAAAGCGTGGAAAACGCTGACTCCTCGCTGAAGCTTGTTCATCTCATCAATACAGGAAAATCGCCAAACTTTATCAAATATTTGACGTAGATATTTACGCTGGCAATATAATAAGTATTAGGGCAAAATTACGGGTGGTTAAACTGACTATGTTTTCTTTCCTAGTTACCATTAAAACTCAATCACAAAAATCAAAAAAAGAAATTATTACTCTCAATTCCCAGATACCTTTTTCCCATTACCAGTAACTACTGAAAATTCATCAGTTTGGATGACAAATATTTCATTACCATTATTAACAATGGTTCCATTGAAAGTCACAGACAAACCAAAATTATCTGACAGTGATACTGTTAATGTACAATCTTCAATAAATATTCTAAATCTTGCACGACAAGCGTGAGTGTTGGGCAATTCCGAAGTAACGCTACAGGAGTTGGAACCTCTACTCTTCTTGGTGAGACAGCGCTGCAGGAGGGTTAGCCCGACCTAGGCGACTGCGTAAGCGCAAAGCGCAGGCTCCGCCAACGCGTAGCGTCTCCGAAGGAGATACCCGAAGGGCGCAAGCCTGGTTGAGCAAGTGCTGACGTAGAATGTAGAATCCCCACCCTCAGCCAACAGGCAGGGTGGGGAGTGTCAAAGTGAATGTGCTAATTAATCTCCGATGATGCCGCCCCAAGTAAATGGACCGACAATCCCCTCATGGGGTGAAGCAGAACGTAGGGTGAGACTACCACGGCTTTGGGGATTAGTCAGACAGGCTGTAGCTGCGAATCCTGGACCTTCACGGGCATAGGCAGGAGGTGCCCACAAAACAGGACCAGAGTGAAACTGTAAATCTGGCGCAGCATCTAAACGACCTTCAGTATGCAAGAACAATCCAGCTTCGGCGATATTGCTGGTTAGGGCAGGTTGCAGATCCTGAGTCGCTTGGTGTGCCACTGGGACAGCAAGGTGATCTTGAAGGTTTTGACCGACACCAGGCAAATCAACAACTACGGGAATGCCTAGCGATCGCAGATGTTCTGCATTGCCAATTCCCGAGAGCATCAGCAGCTTGGGCGAATCAAATGCGCCAGCACTTAAAATTACTTCATGATTTACAAAGGTTTGGTGTATCGTTCCTTCGTGCAGATATTCCACTCCAATAGTGCGTGTTCCCTCAAACAACAACCGAGTGACTAACGCACCAGTAGAAACTGTTAAGTTGGGGCGATCCAAAATAGGTAGTAAAAACGCTGCTGCTGTACTGTGCCGCTTACCATCTTTAATAGTCAACTGATAAAGTCCGGCTCCCTCCTGTTGTGAGCCATTAAAATCAGGATTGCGCTCATAACCAAGTGCAACTGCTGCTTCTACAAATCGATATGATGTTACCGCAGGTACTAAAGGATCTGTGACACTCAGCGCTCCATCGACCCCGTGAAATTGGGATGCGCTATGCTGCTGGTTTTCAGATTTCTTGAAGTATGGCAACACATCTTGGTAACTCCAACCAGGATTGCCTAACTCTTGCCAGTGGTCATAATCATGCCGATTACCTCGAATATAAATCATGGCGTTGATTGAACTGGTCCCACCAAGGACTTTCCCTCGCGCACAATAGATTTTGCGGTTATTTAAGTACGGTTCTTCTTCTGTAAAATATGCCCAGTCTACTTCTGTACCCCATAGTTTTACCCAGTCTACAGGAACTTGATGCTCTGGTAAGTTAGGCGGATTGCCTGCTTCGAGTAATAATACGGTTGTTTTACCGTCTTCTGTAAGGCGGTTGGCGACAACACAGCCCGCTGAACCTGCACCAATCACAATATAATCGTATTCGGTCATAAGATTATCCTTATTAATTGCAAAATTTGTATTTTAGCGATCGCTACTAATACACCTGCTCTAAACTTGCGTCATTTAGATTGGCTGACCAAGTACCTGTTCCACGATGCGAGGTTGGATGGACTGCAAGTACTGAGTGGCAAGTTCAGGGGGCAAAAACTCCAACATTAGCCAGTTCTCCACCCAAAACTCTATTACTTTGAATGCCCCACGGTCACAAAGCGCAACTTGCCAACCCTCACGCTCACCAATTTGCTCAATCTGCTGCTGGCTAGCAGGAACAGAAATTGCAGCATGAGTTGCCACAAAATTAGGCGAACTGGAGGTTTGGATAATCTTGCTTGGTTCTGTATCGGAACCGGGAACGCACACAGATCCTAAAGGAAACACTTCAATTCCAGTGCCATATTCATCAAAGACAAACACAGCATAACTACCGGGATTTGGAAAATGAAAGACCTTACCGTTCCAAATTTCTGCCAGTACACTAGCAACGTTAAGCGGGTTTTGAGCGGCAATAGAAATGTGATGAATCATCAAAATTACTCCATTAATTAATTTCAATGCTAAAACTACATAGACTTATAGAGACGCTTCAAACAGCGCGTCTCTACATTGTTTTTCAAAAATGTCTATCCTACTAACAAAATCATTTTTCATTCTTTCTAAGTATTTAAAGTTGCTAGCTTTTAATCCATCTTGCAACTAACTGATTACGCTCTCCATCAAATTCTTTCACCTAATTCATAGTGAGTTTAGCTTGAGTTGTTTTTGTACTCTGATTTAGAGAGTTATTCGATGATACTAGTAGCTGTAGTTTAGGTAAAGACTTGTTAGAAGTCTTTAAAAATTACAGCAATGAAAGCAGAAAGCCCATGAGGATGTGACCGACTCTTGTCGTACACATCCGTCATGCCGGCATGGGATGAATGCGTGGCAACTTTAGTTGCCGTCTGCTCTAATTAATCTTTTTAAATCTGCTCTGCTACTACAGCCCCAAGGTGACTAAGGACTCTAGTAGTGGCATTCGTGTTAATGATTATCAAATGCAAATAAAGTATCCCAGGTGAAATTTCCCACAATTCCATCCACAGTCAAACCTTTATCTTTTTGGAATAGTTTAACAGCCGCTTCAGTTTTTGACCCGAATATTCCGTCCGCTACCAAAGGACCGTAACCAAGAAAGTTTAAACGTTCTTGCACAGCTTTTACAGCATCGCCTTTGCTACCAGAACGTAAAAGAGGTCGAGCTTGAGTAGACATAATTTTCTCCTTTTTTCATCAAATTGAGTAGAAAATATAGCTTACGCATTGACATAGATTTGATTATGTGTGCTAAGCCTGCTTGGTGATATAAGTACAATACTTTGACTCAAGCTAAGGACACGACGTTATTTTAGGAAAAGTGCTTTCCAATTTTGGAAACCTCTGAATCAGCAACACGTACCATTCCCCCTGGTCCTTCTTCAAGATGGGTAGCAAATAAACTAGCAATCGGCTTGAGCACTTTGGTTAGAGGGTCACCGGGGTCAGCTTGGCCGGTTATAAGTTGCAGAAGTCTGGTATCATCGCTAACAATTCGATACCATCCTGGCTTCGGTTGTTGAGTTTTGTCTAAGTCTTCCACTAAAGTGAGATCATCCACACAGCGAGCAATCAAACTTCCCTGTTGATTGAGAACTTCAAACCCCAAAGTGAGATTGTGGAACAAAGGAGTTCCTGGAACCTGGCTAAACTCCGATTGTGGGTGAAAAACACGACGTACTAAGCCATTACTAACTGAAGCTATTAACTCTGCTAAGTCCTGTCGGCTCAATCCTAATGGTGCCATCAGTTCAATTTCAAAGCCAATTTTCCAGTTCAAAGAAGGCATAACTGTATCCAATTGGTCTGTAAACTCTACACCAAATTTGTTTGTAGAGGGATGAGTCATCATAAAAAAGACTTAAAAATTACGTAAATGTTATTTGATGTGTGCAATCATAACGCACGCATCATAACAGCAATTCTTGCTTCAGAAATTAGGAGCGAGCATATCGTAGTGCTTCTTTAAGAAGCTCATCATTACCCAAAATTAGGTTGCGCTCAATGCGTAGTTTTGCATCCATAGGTGATGGATCACCCCAAAATTTTGCTAGCGCTTCCACATCCTCATATTCCCTAAATTCTGACTCTCTAAATAGTTTGTAAGAACTTGGATTTGGGGCTGGTTGTGCCGATTCTAGAGCTTTTACCCTAGCATCTACAAGAAACTGTTCAAGGATGGCAACATCTTTTTTACCCCAAAGAATCTTTCTACCAATTCGAGCCTTTGCTTCCTCTTCCGACTGTCCCCAGTAATCTGCTAAGACACGGGCATCCCAATAATCGTATTGGCTATTCCTAAAAGCCTGAAGCTCTTTATCTTTTGCTCCTTGTGTTGATGCTGTCATTAGATTATTCTCCTTCATCAAATGTTATTTGATAGTTCAGTTATCCTTAGAGATAAATGATTTTTTTAGCTAGTAAATGAAGTCTTTGCAACACTGAAGTCTTAAATCGCCTTCATTCATTGCACTCTTTTACTATAGATAGATTTGATGAGACACACATCGTCAAGTCAGGAAATTGGTTTTCCAAAATTGGAAAGCACTTTTCCTAAAGTAACGTAGCATTCCTAGCTTTAGTAACAGTATTGTAGTTATGTCACTCAGGGCTTAATACACACAATCAAACTTATATCCATGTGTACGCCCGAAAAACTATCAAGAGGATTTTCATCATGTCAGCTCAAAATATTGATGTTCAAGCTCAAGCTGTAAAGGCTCTACCACAGATTCAAAAAGGAGACTCTGGTGATGCTGTTATTTTAGTGCAAAAACTACTGAGATATTTACGTTTCAGTGTATCAGTAGACGGTTCATTTGGAGACACAACTAAAGGAATAGTGACAGAGTTTCAACGTAGAAATAATTTGACAAGCGATGGAGTTGTTGGCACTAGTACTTGGCATGAATTAATTCGTCAGTTCAACCCACCATCTGTAAGCTAATAAGAATTGAACCAATTTCCCACAAAATTCTTTTACAAAAGAGCTAATAAGTTCATGAGCAGGGTGAGTCATTGTTCACCCTATTTTTTGGCTGATTAGCTCTTTTTCTACTAGTTGATGAACTCATTTAAGAACCCAAACAAGTAGGAAGTTGAAATTTTGAACTATTGGGAGCAACAGTAGGTGCATCTGCTGTAAGAATCACGTCGCCATTCGGACTGTAGATCCATCCGTTAGCTTCAACAATTGGTGCAGATGTAGAAGAATTGTTAGGTTTGCTGGTAGTAGTATCTTCTAAATCCTGAGGGTTTTCTTGTAGCGTTGAGACACTCGCACTGTGGACAGTTGGTAGCTGATAAGTTTGATAAGATGCAACAAGGGGATCGTCTGGCATCACTGGCAAACCTCCATTCCCCGTGATAATGAATTTCCCAGATGTTTGGTTACTGCGTCCAATGCAACTATTGGCAATTAGCCCAGAAGAATCGATGAGGTTTGTGGGCAGCTCTGCTAAGCTTTGGCTGGGGTCGATATCAAGTGTGTTAAGGGTGACGGTGCCATTGAATTGAGAACCTTGGGCGGAGCTAGCCGTAATATCACTTAATAGGGTCGGTTGCTCGCGAAACTGGGTGCCAAAAATACCATCCGCATTGACAATTACTCGACCACCAAAGCTTTCAGTCGCATTGGCACTGATGTCACTGTTTTCTTTGGGAACGGCGACTAGGTTGTTGGTATTGATGGTGATATTACCACCAGTTGCTTTTCCTGTAGCGTTAGTAGTAATGCTGCTGCCTCGGCGTAGTAACAACAAGTCACGTGTAAGCACATTAATATTCCCCCCACCACCTGTGGTGTCAGCACTGATTTTTGCCCCATTATCCAGATGCATAGATCCAGCCTGTACTTCCAAGTTGCCCGCACTTCCCAACTCAGTACTGCCGACTGTTATTCCACTGGCAGCGCCAATATTGCCTACTTTGAGTTTGCCGTAAATATCGCTTTGGGAACCGAATTGAGCAAGCCTTTGCGAGTAAGTTGGATCGCTACCAGAGATCGTTGCCGTGTCGGTTGCATTTAGGGTGATACTACCCGCCTTCCCTGTACCAGATGTGTTAGCAGTTAACTGCCCACCTGATGTTGCATCGAACGTATTTGTATTGACTGTGATTGCTCCCCCTGAACCACTTAGAGTCGTTCGAGCATCCACAACTGCACCGTCAGAAATACTCAAGGCATTTGTATTAACTGTTATGTTACCGCCAATTCCAGCAGAATTAGTACTACTAAATATCCCGCTAGAAACTCCATCTACGAATTGCGGAGCAGTTTCAAAAGCACTACGCTGTAGGATAGTTTGGAAAAACTTATCGGGAGCAACTGTCATATTCGTCCCAGAAACACTGACTCTATCGGTTGCATTGATAAGGATATTCCCTGCGTTTCCTTGCCCTGACGTGACTGCATTAATTTGACCGCCGTCAGTTAAAAAGAGCGATCGCGCCGACAAATTAATATCACCACCCTTGCCTGCCGCCCTTGGTTGCACGGCAGTAGAGATGTCACTATCAACAACGGAAATTGAATCAGCTGCCTGCACCGAAACTCTACCTGCATTTCCCTTTCCCTCCGTGCTGGCAGAAATGACTGACTGATACAAAGAAATGGAACCTGCCTGGATATCAATGTTTCCCCCATCACCAGTACCATTGCCAAAAATCCTGCTGCTGATAAAGCTCTGGTTCAAGGAGAGGGCATCTTTAACATTGATTGATATGTTTCCACCATTCCCCTGCGCTTGTGAAGAAGAAAAGTTGTTCCCGACGCCTGTACCAATTTCTACACCTAGGTTTAGAGACAGAGAGCCAGCGTTAATAGTAATATTGCCTCCCTGACCTCTTACTGTCCTATTGTTGTCTGGTCTAAGGTAACTAACAATACCTGTATAATGAAAATCATTGTTATTACCATTGAAAGGTTTTCCATACATTTCCATCGGACCTTGGACATTTATATTTATATTTCCTGACTTCCCCTCCCCGAAACTCTCCATAGCAGTTCTGAATGTATAGTTGATAATTTTAAGCGAGTTAGCTGTGATATTGATATCACCCGCATCACCTGTTTTTTGCATACCAGGTCCACTTCTTACCGCACCAACATTGGCGAACATTTCTGCATCTTGTAATAAAACAGACATAGCTTGAATATTTATATCGCCAGCATTCACTCCAGTGCCATAATTCTTTACTCTGGCATCAGCGCGTATAAAACCACGAGGAACAAAAGCTCCTGTTGCGCTGTTTACAGTGATGTTACCTGCATTGCCAGCACCATTGCCAGCACTAAACCGAGAGGTCAGCTCTCCCGTCATAATGTCCTTGTAGGCACTTAGGGTGATTGAGCCTCCATTTCCCGCACTGCTCGAATCAGAAAAAGAGGAGGCGTTCAAATAGCCAGTGTTGATGTTGCCGTTGGCGACACTCAGGGTAATTGCGCCTCCCTGAGCTGCTGTATTAGAAGCCGAGAACGAGTAAGAGAACAAATCGCCAGTGTTAATGTTACCGTTGGCGGCAAACAGGCTAATATTGCCTCCATTTGCCGCTGCTAGACCAGAACCCGTGTACGTATATTTACTAGTATTACGATCAAAGGAATTCAAGTACGCATTCAGATCGTCCAAGCCATTTCTAGTGTTCAGGGTTTTTCCATTAGTGGTTATTGACCCAGCACTGTTAATATCAATCGCGCCACCATTAGTAGTAATCCTTTGGGTGCTCACATCTCCGGATGCCGCTGATAGCGTGACTGTTCCTCCTGCCCCATTAAACGGTTGTAAGATAACATTTCCACCTAGGGTAATTCCAGGTGGTACATTTCCAGTTCCAGAGACAGGTACATTGCCAGAATTAACATCGACTTGAGTCAGAGTACTCTGCCCTGATCGCATAATTAATGCCGAACTCGTACTGAGTCTGGAGGTATCTGGTCCTGGTGGCAACTCGCCTGTATCAGGTGAAGTGATGTTAATATCACCCTGGAAGCGAATATTACCCTTCGCTTCGACTAACAGCGATGGTCCCGTATAAGAGGCTGCCACATCCACATCTCCATTTGCACTGATAATCGGGTCATATTTGCTTACCAAATTTGCTACTTTCCCCGATACACTGCCAATAGAAAAATTCCCACCACTGCTGACACGAGCATCAAGAGAAATCACCCCATCGCTGACTAAAGTTAGATTGCCCCCACTTACCAACGGCACAGAAGTTGGAGACAGCGCTCTGATGTCGATCCCACCATTCCCTTCAACAGTGAGATTACCCGCTGATTGAGCAACAAACCCACTTGTCACCCTGTCGCGCACTTTTACAGTATCCTGTGCTAAGAGCGTTAAATCTTTTCCCGCCTGTAGCTGTCCCTGCAAGTCTAGTTTATCTGCTACTAGCGTCAAGTCTTCTCCTGCTGCTAGATTTCCCAGATTAGTAATCGTAGCTCCTGGTGTACTCGTGCCCCACTGTATCCCTGGAGTGAGATTTATCGTCAGCAGTGGCGGCGCTTGAGGATTGGTTGCACTGAAGATACTGCCATCGGCAAACTTGAGATGACTTGCCGTACTAGCAAAAAACGAACCGCCAATATCTAAGCGAGCATTGGAACCAAAAATAATGCCATTGGGATTGAGGAAAAACAGATTCGCCTGTCTGCCAGAAAAGCCTTATGCCCCTGCGGAAACTGAAGTCGGCATACAACTGCTTAAAACTTTGATGTCAAGCCGTCTCGCCCCCAATTTGGTAGTGCTGAGTACGAATGTCAGACCATTGGTGCGGCTCAAACCGATGATTAATGCCTATGAAGGTGGCTTTGCCGCTATGGATAAGTCTCAACCCTTTAAAGAAATGTTAAGATTAGTTGACTTATCACTGCGAGGCTCAATTTATTTATCGTCAGAACTGCGATCGCGCCCAGAATTTGACCTCAAATGGCTCGAGGTACTGACGCTAAAATTTCAAGAGGGTTTGACAGATAAAGCGATCGCTCAAAAAATGAACGTGAGCGATCGCACAGTGCGGAACTACTGGATTAGACTACAAGATTCTTTGGGGGTCTATGACGAACCCGGTAAAGAGCTAAGAATTCAAATCGAACTGGCTGCCAGAAAAATCGGATTAATCAATTAATGAAGTTTGCGCTTCCAACTAAAGGCAAGTTCTGGAAAAAAACCCAGCAAACACTGAAACTCTGGCGAGAAGTTGCGCTCCCTGGACTCTCAGTTGTCGCATTTGTGATGCTTGTACGGGCAATAGGATTATTGCAATCTCAAGAGTGGCTTGCTTTCGATCAACTGCTACAGATGCGACCTACTGAAGCCGCCGAAGAGCGAGTGGTGGTTGTGGGCATTGATGAAGATGACATCAATTATGTAGGAAGCTTTCCCATACCGGATAGCAAACTTGCCACAATGCTGAGCATCCTACAAACCTATAAACCCAGGGTAATCGGTCTAGATCTTTTTAGAGACAAAGATAATAATTTGACTCGTAGGGAACTTGCTGTTGCCTTTAGAGAGCATTCAAATTTAGCTTCTTCGCCGTAAGCCCCGCGCTATAACGGTACTCCGTGAGCGCGCCGGGATTGCTCTGGCGGACAAAAACGAGGTGTACCCCCAACCTATGCTGACTGTCGGTTAACGCGGGAGTGGGGT
>Ga0209902_100575_pt1 | contig 35534 bp, 32 predicted proteins | sample FECB27metaG_FD_188304 | JGI IMG/M metagenome (GOLD analysis project Ga0209902, IMG submission 188304) | Cyanobacterial communities from the Joint Genome Institute, California, USA - FECB-27 (SPAdes) (version 2) | ecosystem: Environmental > Aquatic > Thermal springs > Hot (42-90C) > Microbial mats...
GGATGCCGATCTTGCGCTTCGCCTTATAGTCCTTGCCGAACACGACGCGGCCCGAGACCTTCGCGATGATCGCGTTCTCCTTGGGCTTGCGCGCTTCGAACAGCTCGGCGACGCGCGGCAGACCACCGGTGATGTCGCGCGTCTTGGCGGCTTCGCGGCTGACGCGGGCGAGCACGTCGCCGGCGCTGACCTGCTGGCCGTCCTCGACCGACAGCGTGGTTCCCACTGTCAGCATGTAGCGGCCCGCTTCGCCCGATTCCGCGTCGAGCAGGGTCAGGCGCGGACGCAGATCCTCCTTCGAACGGCTGGGTGCACGATATTCGATCACGATGCGCTGGGTGATGCCGGTCGCTTCGTCGGCCTGCTCGGTCAGCGTCTTGCCGTCGATCAGATCCTGATACTTCACGACACCCGGGTTTTCCGTGATCACCGGCATGGTGAACGGATCCCATTCGGCCAGACGATCGCCCTTGGTGATCTTCGCGCCGTCCTCGATCAGCACATAGGCGCCGTAGGGCAGGCGGTGGACCGCACGCTCGCGGCCCTCGGCATCGATGATCGCCAGTTCGCCCGAACGCGCCAGGACGACGCGACGCTTGCGCTGGTCGACGATGATGCGAAGGTCGCGATACTCGACCGTACCGTCCGAAACCGCTTCCAGGTTCGACTGTTCGTTGAGCTGCGCCGCGCCGCCGATGTGGAAGGTCCGCATCGTCAGCTGGGTGCCGGGCTCGCCGATCGACTGCGCCGCGATGACGCCAACGGCCTCACCGATATTGACCGGCGTACCGCGAGCCAGGTCGCGACCATAGCATTTGCCGCAGACGCCCTGCGTCGATTCGCAGACCAGCGGCGAACGGATCTTGACCGACTGGATGCCGATCGCCTCGATCGCGGCGATCATCGGCTCGTCGAGCAACGTGCCCTCGGCGATCAGCACCTCGTTGTTCTTGCTGTCGACGATGTCCTCGGCCGTGGTGCGGCCCAGGATACGCTCGCCGAGCGACGCGATGGTCGAGCCGCCCTGAACGATCGCCTTCATCTCCAGCGCCCGCTCGGTACCGCAATCGTCCTCGATCACGACGCAGTCCTGGCTCACGTCCACGAGACGACGGGTCAGGTAACCCGAGTTCGCGGTCTTGAGCGCGGTGTCCGCCAGGCCCTTGCGGGCACCGTGCGTGGAGTTGAAATATTCGAGGACGGTCAGGCCTTCCTTGAAGTTCGAGATGATCGGCGTCTCGATGATCTCGCCCGACGGCTTGGCCATCAGGCCGCGCATGCCGGCAAGCTGCTTGATCTGCGCGGCCGAACCACGCGCACCGGAGTGCGCCATCATGTAGATCGCGTTGATCGGCTTCTCGCGGCCGTTCTCGTCCTTCTTGACCGCCTGGATTTCCTTCATCATCGCCGCGGCCACCTGGTCGCCGCAACGGCTCCAGGCGTCGATCACCTTGTTGTACTTTTCCTGCTGGGTGATCAGACCGTCCTGATACTGCTGCTCGTAATCCTTCACGAGCTCGCGCGTCTCGTCGACCAGGCCGATCTTCTCGCCCGGGATGATCATGTCGTCCTTGCCGAACGAGATGCCGGCGCGGAACGCGTGGCGGAAGCCGAGCGCCATGATCGCGTCGGCGAACAGCACGGTCTCCTTCTGACCGGTGTGGCGATAGACGATGTCGATGACGTCGCCGATCTCCTTCTTGGTCAGCAGACGGTTGACCGTCTCGAAGGGCACCTTGTGGCTTTTCGGCAGCGTCTCGCCCAGCAGCATGCGGCCCGGCGTCGTCTCGAAGCGCTTGAGGTAAGGCTGGCCATTCTCATCGGTCTGCGGAACGCGGCTGATGATCTTGGTGTGCAGCGTCACCGCCTTGGCGTTCAGTGCCTGATGCACCTCGGCCATGTCGGCGAGCAGCATGCCTTCGCCCGGCTCGTTCTCCTTCAGCATGGAAAGATAATAGAGGCCCAGCACCATGTCCTGCGACGGCACGATGATCGGCTTGCCGTTGGCGGGCGACAGGATGTTGTTGGTCGACATCATCAGGACGCGCGCTTCCAGCTGCGCTTCGAGCGACAGCGGAACGTGCACGGCCATCTGGTCGCCGTCGAAGTCGGCGTTGAATGCCGAGCAGACCAGCGGGTGGAGCTGGATCGCCTTGCCCTCGATCAGGACGGGCTCGAACGCCTGGATGCCCAGACGGTGAAGCGTCGGCGCGCGGTTCAGCAGAACCGGGTGCTCGCGGATGACCTCGTCCAGGATGTCCCAGACTTCCTTGCGCTCCTTCTCGACCCACTTCTTCGCCTGCTTCAGGGTCATGGAGAGACCCTTGGCGTCGAGACGGGCATAGATGAACGGCTTGAACAGCTCGAGCGCCATCTTCTTCGGCAGGCCGCACTGGTGCAGCTTCAGTTCGGGACCGGTCACGATCACCGAACGACCCGAATAGTCGACGCGCTTGCCGAGCAGGTTCTGGCGGAAGCGGCCCTGCTTGCCCTTCAGCATGTCGGACAGCGACTTCAGCGGACGCTTGTTGGCGCCCGTGATGGTGCGGCCGCGACGGCCATTGTCGAACAGCGCGTCGACGGCTTCCTGCAGCATGCGCTTTTCGTTGCGGACGATGATGTCCGGCGCGCGCAGCTCCATCAGCCGCTTCAGGCGGTTGTTGCGGTTGATCACGCGGCGATACAGATCGTTCAGATCCGACGTCGCGAAGCGGCCGCCGTCCAGCGGCACCAGCGGGCGCAGTTCGGGCGGAATGACCGGGATCACTTCCAGGATCATCCATTCGGGACGGTTGCCCGAATCGATGAAGCTCTCGACGACCTTAAGCCGCTTGATGATCTTCTTGGGCTTCAGCTCCGACTTGGTCTCGGCCAGTTCCTTCAGAAGGTCCTCACGCTCGCCGACCAGGTCGAGCTCTTCGAGCATGCGGCGCACGGCCTCGGCGCCGATGCCGGCGCTGAAGGCGTCCTCGCCATATTCGTCCTGCGCGTCGAGCAGTTCGTCCTCGGTGAGGAGCTGATACTTCTCGAGCGGCGTCAGGCCGGGCTCGATCACGATATAGGCTTCGAAATACAGCACGCGCTCGAGCTGCTTGAGCTGCATGTCGAGCAGCAGGCCGATGCGCGACGGCAGCGACTTCAGGAACCAGATGTGCGCGACGGGGGCGGCCAGTTCGATATGGCCCATGCGCTCGCGGCGGACCTTCGAAACGGTCACCTCGACGCCGCACTTCTCGCAGACGATGCCCTTGTACTTCATGCGCTTGTACTTGCCGCACAGGCACTCGTAATCCTTGATCGGACCGAAGATGCGCGCGCAGAACAGGCCGTCACGTTCGGGCTTGAACGTGCGGTAGTTGATCGTCTCCGGCTTCTTGATCTCACCGAAGGACCAGGAACGGATGCGCTCCGGGCTGGCGATGCCGATCTGGATCTGGTCGAAAGTCTCGGCTTTCGCGACCGGATTGGCGAAGTTGGTCAGTTCATTCATGTTTCAGTCCCTTACGAAGGGTCAAATTTCTGGGCGGAGGGGGGGGCGCCGCCTGCTGCCAGCCGGCGCCCGTTCCGTCATTCCGCGGCTTCGGCCAGGCCGTCTTCCTGATCCTCGATGCTCTTCAGCTCGACGTTCAGGCCCAGCGAGCGCATTTCCTTGACGAGCACGTTGAAGCTCTCCGGAATGCCCGCCTCGAAGGTGTCGTCGCCCTTGACGATCGCTTCGTAGACCTTGGTGCGGCCGACCACGTCGTCCGACTTCACCGTCAGCATCTCCTGCAGCGTGTAGGCGGCGCCATAGGCCTGGAGCGCCCACACCTCCATCTCGCCGAAGCGCTGGCCGCCGAACTGCGCCTTGCCGCCCAGCGGCTGCTGGGTGACCAGCGAGTAGGGGCCGATCGAACGCGCGTGGATCTTGTCGTCCACAAGGTGGTGGAGCTTCAGCATGTAGATGTAGCCCACGGTGACCTTGCGGTCGAACGCCTCGCCGGTGCGACCGTCGAACAGCTCGACCTGGCCCGACGGATCGAGACCCGCCAGTTCCAGCATGTCGGACACGTCGGATTCGCGCGCGCCGTCGAACACCGGGGTCGCCATCGGCACGCCGCCGGTCAGGTTGCCGGCCAGCTCGATGATCTGGTCGGCATTGCGTGCCTCGATCTCGGCCGCATAGTGATCGCCATAGACGGTCTTCAGCCGGTCGATCACCACCTGCGGGGCACTGCCGCCGCCGCCGTTCGGATTGGCGTCGCGCCATTCCTCCAGGGCGCCGGCGATCTGCCGGCCCAGGCCGCGCGCGGCCCAGCCCAGATGGGTCTCGAAGATCTGGCCGACGTTCATGCGGCTCGGCACGCCCAGCGGGTTGAGCACGATGTCGACGGGGGTGCCGTCCTCCAGGAACGGCATGTCCTCGGCCGGCAGGATGCGGCTGATGACGCCCTTGTTGCCGTGACGGCCGGCCATCTTGTCGCCCGGCTGCAGCTTGCGCTTCACCGCGACGAACACCTTGACCATCTTCAGCACGCCCGGGGGCAGCTCGTCGCCGCGCTCCAGCTTTTCGCGACGGTCCTCGAACTTCTCGTTGATGACCTTCACGGCGTCGTCATACTGGGCCTTCACGGCTTCCAGATCGGCCTGGCGCTTGTCGTCCTGGACCGCGAACTTCCACCATTCGTGACGCTCGACCTCGTCGAGAAGTGTCTCGTCGATCTCGGAGCCCTTCTTGACGCCCTTGGGCGCGGCGGTCGCAACCTGGCCGAGCAGCATTTCCTTCAGGCGGCCGTAGCTCGCCCGGTTGAGGATGCCGCGCTCGTCGTCCGAGTCCTTCTTCAGGCGCTCGATCTCCTCGCGCTCGATCGCCATCGCGCGCTCGTCCTTGTCGATGCCGTGGCGGTTGAAGACGCGGACCTCGACGATGGTGCCGGCGACGCCCGGGGGCAGACGCAGCGAGGTGTCGCGCACGTCCGACGCCTTTTCGCCGAAGATGGCGCGGAGCAGCTTTTCTTCCGGCGTCATCGGGCTTTCGCCCTTCGGCGTGATCTTGCCGACCAGGATATCGCCCGGCTCGACCTCGGCGCCGATATAGACGATGCCCGCCTCGTCGAGGTTGCGCAGGGCTTCCTCGCCGACGTTCGGGATGTCGCGCGTGATGTCTTCAGGCCCGAGCTTCGTGTCGCGGGCCATCACTTCGAACTCCTCGATATGGATCGAGGTGAAGACGTCGTCCTTCACGATCCGCTCGGAGATCAGGATGGAGTCCTCGTAGTTGTAGCCGTTCCAGGGCATGAACGCGACGAGCGCGTTGCGGCCCAGCGCCAGTTCGCCGAACTCGGTCGACGGACCGTCGGCGATGATGTCGCCTTCGTTGACGATCTCGCCCACCTTCACCAGCGGACGCTGGTTGATGCAGGTGTTCTGGTTGGAACGCTGGAACTTCATCAGCGTGTAGATGTCGACGCCCGACTTGCCGGCCTCGACGTCGCCGGTGGCGCGGATCACGATGCGGGTCGCGTCGACCTGATCGACGATGCCGCCGCGCTTGGCGCCGATGGCGGCGCCGGAATCGCGCGCAACCGTCTCTTCCATGCCGGTGCCGACGAACGGCGCCTCGGCGCGGACGAGCGGCACGGCCTGACGCTGCATGTTCGATCCCATGAGCGCCCGGTTTGCGTCATCGTTTTCCAGGAACGGAATGAGCGATGCCGCGACCGACACGAGCTGCTTGGGGCTGACGTCCATCAGCGTGATGTGATCGCGCGGCGCCATCAGGAACTCGCCGGCCTCACGGGCGGAGATCAGATCCTCGACGAAGCCGTGATCGTCGTTCAGCTCGGCGTTCGCCTGGGCGATCGTGTGTTTGGCCTCTTCCATGGCGGACAGATAGACCACCTCGGTCGTGACCTTGCCGTCGACGACCTTGCGGTACGGCGTCTCGATGAAGCCGTACTTGTTGACGCGGCTGAAGCTCGCCAGCGAGTTGATCAGACCGATGTTCGGGCCTTCCGGCGTCTCGATCGGGCAGATGCGGCCATAATGGGTCGGATGGACGTCGCGGACCTCGAAGCCCGCGCGCTCGCGGGTGAGGCCGCCCGGCCCGAGCGCCGAGACGCGACGCTTGTGCGTCACTTCGGAGAGCGGGTTGGTCTGATCCATGAACTGCGAGAGCTGCGACGAGCCGAAGAATTCGCGCACCGCGGCAACCGCAGGCTTCGCATTGATCAGGTCGTTGGGCATGACGGTCGACACGTCGACCGAGCTCATCCGCTCCTTCACGGCGCGCTCCATGCGGAGCAGGCCGATGCGATACTGGTTCTCCAGCAGCTCGCCGACCGAACGGACGCGGCGGTTGCCGAGATTGTCGATGTCGTCGATCTCGCCCTTGCCGTCCTTCAGGTCGACCAGAGTCTTGACGACCGCCAGGATGTCGTCGGTGCGCAGCGTCGTCACCGTGTCCTCGACGTCGAGGTCGAGGCGCATGTTCAGCTTGACGCGGCCGACGGCCGACAGGTCGTAGCGCTCCGGATCGAAGAACAGGCCGGCGAACAGCGCTTCCGCAGTTTCGCGCGTCGGCGGTTCGCCGGGGCGCATGACGCGATAGATGTCGCTGAGCGCGTGATCGCGATCCTCGGCCTTGTCGGCCTTCAGCGTGTTGCGGATCCACGGACCGGTGTTGACGTGATCGATGTCGAGCAGCTCGATGCGATCGACACCTGCCTTGTCGAGCTTTTCGAGATTGTCGGGCGAAACCTCGTCGCCGGCCTCGATATAGATCTCGCCGGTCGCGTCGTTGACCAGGTCATAGGCCGAATAGCGGCCGAAAATCTCTTCGGTCGGGATCAGCAGCTGCTCGAGACCGTCCTTCTGCACCTTGTTGGCGGCGCGGGGGCTGATCTTCTGGCCGGCGGGGAAAACGACCTCGCCGGTCTTGGCGTCGACCACGTCGAACGCGGGCTTCTGGCCGCGCCACTGCTCGGGCGTGAAGGGGATCACCCAGCCGCCTTCGCCGCGGACGAAGGTCACCTTGTTGTAGAAATAGCCGAGGATCTCCTCGGAATTCAGGCCGAGCGCATAGAGCAGCGCCGTGACCGGCAGCTTGCGCTTGCGGTCGATGCGGACGTTCACGATGTCCTTGGCGTCGAACTCGAAATCGAGCCACGAACCACGATAGGGGATGACGCGCGCGGCGAAGAGATACTTGCCCGACGCATGGGTCTTGCCGCGGTCATGGTCGAACAGGACGCCCGGCGAACGGTGCATCTGGCTGACGATGACGCGTTCGGTGCCGTTGATGAAGAAGGTGCCGTTGCCCGTCATCAGGGGCATGTCGCCCATATAGACGTCCTGCTCCTTGATATCGAGCACCGAGCGGGTTTCCGTATCGGCGTCCACCTCGAACACGATCAGGCGCAGCGTGACGCGCATCGGGGCGGCATAGGTGATACCGCGCTGGCGGCATTCCTCGACGTCGAACTTGGGATCTTCCAGTTCGTAATTGACGAAGTCCAGCTCGGCGGTGCCGGCGAAGTCGCGGATCGGGAACACGGAGCGCAGCGTCTTCTCCAGGCCGGACACATAGCCGGTCTTGGGGTCGGAACGCAGGAACTGCTCATAGGATTCGCGCTGCACCTCGATGAGGTTCGGCATCTGAATCACTTCGTGGATGTTGCCGAAGACCTTGCGGATGCGCTTCTTCGCGGTGCTCGGGAGGGGAGCTGCCTTGGTCGCCATGTCGGTTTTTGCCCTATCGATCGGTTGCGTCAGTCAAATCTCGGGCGCGGCAAAACGCGAAAAGCCGCAGTCTTTCTTTCGAAAAACAGCAGCTTCAGCGTCCTGGAACCCCAGCCGATCCATTCGTCCGATGCACTGCGCGACGGTGCATCATTTCCCGAAAGGCTGTGGTGAAGAGGCGCGATATAGGGGCGGGGTCCTGCAATGTCAAACACATGCCGAACGATCGTCCGGCCGCTGCACTGGAACGATCCGTCGCAGTTTCTGCGACGAGCCGAGCCCGGACGCCTGCGAAAATCATTGTCCAGATGTCATGAAACAGAAATCCCACCCCCACCGCAGCGCGATTGCCATGCTTTTGGCGGCCGTCGCGCTCCCCGCAACCCCGGTTTTCGCTCAGGACATCCAGCCGCTGCCGGTGCCCGCGCAAACCGCGCCGACGCCGCGCGTCACGCCGCCGCCGGTCGTGTCCGTCGCTCCGCCCGTCGCGCCCGAGGCCGTGCAGGCGCCGCCTCAGGCACAGCGGCCGCCGCTGCAGACCGTCCAGTCGATCCCGGCCGTCACCGAGCCCGAACCCGAGGCGCCCGCCGCTGCGCCGCCGGTACGCTCGGCGACGCGTACCGCGCCGCAGCCCCGTGTACGTGCCGCACAGCCGGCGCCTTCGCCCGCTCCTGTCGCAGCCGCGCCAGCGCCGGCGCTGACGCCTGTCCCGGTCGTGCCGCCCGTCGCGGCGGTGGCGGAGCCGATTGCTCCGGCGCCCGTCGAGCCTGTCGCTGCGGAACCCGTCGCGCCGGCACCCGCCCAGAGCGGCAATGCGGCATGGATGTGGCTGGTCGCCGGGCTTGCGGTGATCGCCGCCATTGCCGGCCTGCTCGCGTGGCGCCGCCGTCGCGCTGCCGAGGACTATTATGAAGAAGCCTATGAAGAGACTGCATATCAACCGGCGATGGAGCCCGTGGTGGAGCCGGTTCCCGATGCGATGGTCGCCGCCGCGCCCGTTGTTCCGGTGGCAGCGCTGCACGTTCCGGCTGCGCCGCGTCATGATGTCGTGACCGCGCATGCCGATGCCGCCGATTCGGTCGCAGAGGCCGAGAATGTGTCGGTGAGCGACGCGGATACGGCCGATGTCGATGCGATGGTGGCGTCTTCGTCCGCGCCGGCCGGCCGACCCTGGCTTGAGCTGATGATGCGTCCGATGCGCGCCGGCACCAATCGCGACGACGCGGTCGTCGAGTTCGAGTTGACCGTCGGCAATGCCGGTGACGTGCCCGCGAAGGATGTCCGCATCTCGACCTGGATGTTCGCCGCCGGTTCGGCGCAGGATTCGGAGATGGAGCGTATGCTGATCGAGCCACCCGCGGACGCGACGGTTTCGGAAGTGACGATCGCACCGGGTGACGGGACGCGTATCGAGGCCGCGATCGCCCTGCCGACCGCGCATGAGGCCGGTGGAAGCGTTCTGCCCGTGCTGGTGGCCGATGCGCGCTATACGCTGGCCGACGGCAGCGAGGGCCGTACCTCGGCATCGTTCGAGATCGGCCTCGCCCGTGGCGACGACATCGAAGGTTTCTCGACCGCGCGCCCGACGGGCATGCACGAGGACATCGACGCGCGCCTCCATGCGGAGCCGCAGCACGCCTGATCGGCATTGCGATATTCGCAAAAGAGAAGGGGCGGCTCCTCGCGGAGCCGCCCCTTCCCATATCCGGATCCGGCCGGGGCCGGATGCGTGCCGTGAGCTTACTTGAGCTCGACGGTGGCGCCGGCCTCTTCGAGCTGCTTCTTCAGCTTCTCGGCCTCTTCCTTGTTCACGCCTTCCTTGACGGCCTTCGGAGCCGACTCGACCAGCGCCTTGGCTTCGGTCAGGCCGAGCTGCGTGATCGCGCGGACTTCCTTGATGACGTTGATCTTCTTGCCACCGTCGCTGACGAGGACAACGTCGAACTCGGTCTGCTCTTCAGCGGCCGGAGCGGCAGCGGCGCCGGCAGCGGCCGGAGCGGCGACGGCAGCGGCGGCCGAAACGCCCCACTTCTCTTCGAGGAGCTTCGAGAGCTCAGCGGCTTCGAGAACGGTGAGAGCCGAAAGGTCGTCAACGAGCTTGTTCAGGTCTGCCATGTTGTATTCTCCATGTGCGGGCATCGCCCGCCTTTAAGGTTTTCAGTCAGGTGATCAGGCGGCTTCTTTTTCCGCATGCGCGGAAAGGACGCGGGCGATCTGAGCCGCCGGTGCCTGGGTGATGGTCGCGAGCTTGGTCGCGGGCGCAACGATGAGCCCCACGATCTTAGCGCGCAGTTCGTCAAGCGAGGGCAGCGAGGCGAGCGCCTTGATTCCCTCAGCGTCGAGAAGCGTGTCGCCCATCGCGCCGCCCACGATTTCCAACTTGTCGTTGGTCTTCGCGAACTCCACGATCACCTTCGCAGGTGCCACCGGATCGGCGGAGGTTCCGAGCGCCGTCGGTCCGACCAGCATGTCGCTGATGGACGTATAGGTGGTGCCCTCGACTGCGAGCTTGGCAAGCTTGTTCTTCGCGACCTTGTAGCTGGCGCCTGCCTCACGCATCTTCGTGCGCAGCACCGTGGACTGCGCCACGGTGAGGCCGAGATTGCGGGTGACAACCACCACGCTGGTCTCGTTGAAGGTGCGGTTCAGCTCTGCGACCAGCTCGGACTTTTGAGCACGATCCATGCCATTCTCCACTCATGCCTGCCGGAAAGTCCGGCAAGCGGCTAAGCCCGCGGCAAGCCGCGGGCGGTACTAGTCCGGAGGGGAATGGTCACCTGCCTGATGGCAGAGGGCCCGGGCGCGCCTGAGCGGGACACGGGCTAAAACTGTTCCCCGTCTAGGCTGGATATTAAGAGGGCCGAATTGCCCCCACCAACTGTCTCGGACGGTATGACCCGCAAGCGAACCTGCGGACCAAGGCGCGGCGCATAGCAGATTCGGGGATGGGGTCAAGGCAAAGCAGCCGTCCTGCCGACGTCATCCCGGCATTCGTCGGGATGATGGGAAGGGGCGGGGGCCAACGAAAAAGGCCGGAGCTTTCGCCCCGGCCTTCATGTTCGTCGGCTTCGATCGGATCAGACCGCCGAAACCTCGGCAGTGTCGACCTTTACGCCGGGGCCCATCGAAGAGCTCAGCGCGATCTTGCGGACGTACTTGCCCTTGGCGCCGGTGGGCTTCGACTTCACGACCGCATCGACCAGCGCGTCGAAATTCGCGCGCAGGTCTTCGGCGGGGAAGCTGGCCTTGCCGATGCCGGAATGGATGATGCCGGCCTTTTCGACGCGATACTCGACCTGGCCGCCCTTGGCGGCCTTGACGGCTTCGCCGACATTCGGGGTCACCGTGCCGAGCTTCGGGTTCGGCATCAGGCCCTTGGGACCCAGCACCTTACCGAGGCGGCCGACCAGACCCATCATGTCCGGGGTCGCGATGCAGCGGTCGAACTCGATCTTGCCGTTCTGGACGATCTCGAGCAGGTCCTCGGCGCCGACGACGTCCGCGCCCGCTGCCTTGGCTTCCTCGGCCTTGTCGCCGCGCGCGAACACGCCGACGCGAACGGTCTTGCCGGTGCCCTTGGGCAGCGTGACGACGCCGCGGACCATCTGGTCGGCATGGCGGGGATCGACGCCCAGGTTCAGCGCGACTTCGACGGTCTCGTCGAACTTGGCGGTGGCGTTGGCCTTCACCAGCGCGATCGCCTCATCGACGCCGTGCAGCTTGTCGCTGTTGATCGTCTCGGCGAGCTTCTTCGCCTTCTTGCTCTGAAATGCCATCGGTTCAGCCCTCCACCACTTCGAGGCCCATCGCGCGGGCGGAGCCTTCGATGATCTTGGTCGCGGCCTCGATGTCGTTGGCGTTCAGATCCTTCATCTTCACTTCGGCGATCTCAGCGAGCTTGGAGCGCGCGATCTTTCCGGCGGAAACCTTGCCCGGCTCCTTCGAACCCGACTTCAGGCCCGCGGCCTTCTTGATCAGGAAGGTCGCCGGCGGCGTCTTCGTCTCGAAGCTGAAGCTGCGATCGGCATAGACGGTGATGATCGTCGGGATCGGCATGCTCTTTTCGAGGTCGCCGGTCGCCGCGTTGAACGCCTTGCAGAATTCCATGATGTTCACGCCGCGCTGACCCAGGGCAGGGCCGATCGGCGGGGACGGGTTGGCGGCGCCCGCGGGCACCTGGAGCTTGATATAGCCCGTTATCTTCTTAGCCATTGTTCACTCACTCTATAGTCGGGGGTCCCGCGGAGGCCGCGTTCGCCCTGTTTCAAGTTTAGCGGTCCAGACGGTGGCCGAGGCCCCCTCCCGCAGTCATTCGAGGGCAAGCCCCCAAATCCCTTATTTCGCGCGTTCGACCTGCTCGAAATCGAGCTCGACGGGCGTGGCGCGGCCGAAGATCGAGACGGACACCTTCACGCGGCTCTTCTCGAAATCCAGTTCCTCGACGATGCCATTGAAGCTGGCGAAGGGGCCGTCGAGCACCTTCACGCTGTCGCCGATCTCGTAATCCACCTTGATCTGGTGCTTCGGCGCGGCGGCGGCTTCCTCCTTGGTGTTGAGGATGCGCGCGGCTTCGGCCTCGCTGATCGGCTGGGGCTTGCCCGACGAACCCAGGAAGCCCGTCACCTTCGGCGTGTTCTTCACCAGGTGATAGACGTCGTCGTTCATCGACAGCTTCGCCAGCACATAGCCGGGGAAGAATTTGCGTTCCGACTGGATCTTCTTGCCGCGGCGGACTTCGGTGACGGTCTCGGTCGGCACTTCGACGGATTCGACGAGTGCTTCGAGCCCCATGCGCGTCGCTTCGGCCATGATCGAGTCACGGACCTTGTTCTCGAAGCCTGAATAGGCGTGGATGATGTACCAGCGCGACATGCGTTTCCCTATTAGCTCGGGCTCAGCCGATCAGGCCGAGCAATGCCCGGACGATGGCGCTGAACGCCGAATCGATTCCGAAGAAGAAGAGCGCGAGGATCGTCGTCATGATGAGCACCATGACCGCGGTCATCACGGTTTCCTTGCCGGTGGGCCATGCGACTTTCGCCGTTTCGGCCTGTACCTGCCGGATGAATTCGCCGGGATTGACCTTCGCCACTGTTCAAGCCTTCGAAAAATTCGTCAAAATAAACGGCAAATGGCCACCAGGCGCCTCCCGGTCTCTCGACCGGAGCCGCCCCGTGACCTCTTTGTCGTATCCCGGGCCATTATACCGCGCCGCCAATCAAGGCAACATGGCAGGGGCAGAGGGACTCGAACCCACGACCCTCGGTTTTGGAGACCGATGCTCTACCAACTGAGCTATACCCCTAGGACCGGGAAGACGGGCGACATAGCGGCGGACAGGTACGTGCGCAAGGGCTGCAAGCGACGCGATGTCGATCAGGCCGCGGCGCGGCGCTGCTGCGAACGCGCCATCAGCTTGCGCGCCTCTTCCGCAACCATCGGCTTGCCGAACAGATAGCCCTGAACCTTGGTGCAGCCGAGTTCGCGGATCATCTCGAACTCTTCCTCGGTCTCGGCGCCCTCCGCGGTCGTCGTCATGCTCAGGCTGTCCGCCATCGCCACCACGGCGCGGATGATCGCCAGGCTTTCCGCGCTCTTCTTGGCGGCGCCTTGAACGAAGCTGCGATCGATCTTGATCGTCGAGAACTGGGTCTTGCGCAGATAGCCGAGCGAGGAATAGCCGGTGCCGAAATCGTCCAGCGCCAGCCGGACGCCCAGGCCGAGGATCTGGTCGAGGATCGCGATCGCGCCGGTGCCTTCGCGCAGGAACACGCTTTCGGTCACTTCCAGCTCCAGCCGGTGCGGCGGCAGGCCGCTATGCGACAGGGCGGAGATCACGGCGGTCACGAAATTGGGATCGCTGAGCTGTTCGGCCGACACGTTGACGGCGACGCGGATGCTGGGGGGCCAGTTGACGGCTTCCTCGCAGGCGGTGCGCAGCACCCATTCGCCGATCGGCGCGATCAGGCGGGCGTCCTCGGCGACGGGAATGAACTTGTAGGGCGGTACGATGCCCATCTCCGGATGGGTCCAGCGCAGCAGCGTCTCGAAGCCCTCGATCGCCGAATCGTCCGCCGACACCACCGGCTGATAGACCAGGTGGAACTCGCCCTTTTCGAGCGCGCTGCGCAGCGCGATCTCGAGCGTGCGGCGCTCCTCTGCATTGGCGTGGAGCTGCGGCTCGTAGATATTGTGCTTGCCGCCGCCCGCGTCCTTGGAACGATAGAGGGCCAGGTCGGCGCTGCGGATCAGCATCTCGGCAGTGCGGCCATCGCGCGGACCCACCGCGCTGCCGATGCTGGCGCCGATGTAGAGCGTGTGGTGATCGACCTCGTAAGGGCGCGTCAGTGCCTCGATGATCGCATGGGCGAGCGAATCGATGCGGCTCTGATCGCGCACGTCGAGCAGCACCACGGCGAACTCGTCGCCGCCCAGCCGGCCGCAAAGCTCGTTCTCGGTCATCAACTGCCGCAGCCGTTCCGCCACGCGGCTGAGCAGCCGGTCTCCGACCGGGTGGCCCAGCGTGTCGTTCACCGCCTTGAAGCGATCCAGGTCGATCATCATGAAACCGCACTGGCTGCGCCACTGCTCGGCATGCTGCATCGCGCGCGCAAGCGTTTCGTTGATCATCATGCGGTTGGGCAGGCCGGTCAGCGTGTCGTAACGCGCCAGGCGATTGATCTTGTCCGCCGAATCACGCTGCGCGGTCACGTCGGATCCGACCCCGCGGAAGCCGAGGAATGCGCCGCGATCGTCGAAGCGCGGCGAAGCCGAAAGCTCCCACCAGCGCGTCGAATCGGCGATCTTCACGGGCAGGATCAGGTCGGCGAAGCTCTCGCGGCGCTTCAGCTTCTCGGCCAGCTCGCGCAGGCCCGAGGCGAAATTGCCGGCCTCCCAGCTGTCGCCGGCCAGGATGCGCAGCAACTGCTTGCCCTCCAGTTCGGCCAGCTCGACGCCGAGAGCGGCGGCAAAGCGGGGGGAGACGTGGGTGAGGCAGCGCGCGGCATCGGTCTGCCACAGCCAGTCCGCGCCGGTATCCTCGAATTCGCGCAGCAACAGGCTGACGACTTCGCGCTTCTCGGTCAGTGCCTGGTCGGACACCAGGGTTTCGATGAAGCGCTTGCCGGACAGGAAGGTCATGCCGACGAGCAGGATGGTGAACAGCACGCTCGAGATCGCGAGCAGCGGCAGGCCAAGGTTGAGTGCCATTGCGCTCAGCGCCGAACCGACGATGGAGATGAACAGCATCGTTCCCAGCGGCACGGCGGTCAGCACCAGTGCGGCGGCAGCGGTCAGGCTGCTCAGAACCGCCCATACGATCAGGATTTCGGCGGTGCCGCCGCCTGCCACGAAATACATGGCGGGCACCGACCACAATGTCCCGGACACGATGGTGGATACGGTCTCCCGATGAAGTTCCATGCGTGTCGCGGTGCGTTGTTCCCAGCCGCGAACGCGCCATTTGCGCGACACGATGTGCAGGCTGAGCGCCACGACGGCGGCGCCCCAGCCATAGAGCAGCAACGGCTGGACAAGCTGGGAATGCGCGATGCAGATCAGCGCGGCGCCGACCATCACGCCGAAGAAGCGGATGATGGCGCAATTATAAAGGGCGTTGAGCTGGGAGGCGCGAATCGCACCCCAGTCCAGTCGTTTATCCTCGGTCAGGCCGAGCGTAGCCGCCCAGCCGATCCTTGGTGACGCTTCGTTGTTTTGCGCATTCTGGTCCACGCGGATCGGATAGCCCGCAACTGGTTAGCGATCCGTTGAGACGCGGTGAAAAAAGTCCGACCACAAAGCGATCCGGCGCGGTCGCGCCGACGTTGCCGCGTCGGCGCCGAGCCGCGATCAGGCCGCGATGTCGAGCGGCTGGATCTCTCCGGAAAGATAGAGATTGCGGGCCTTTGCGCGGCTTAGCTTGCCGGAGCTTGTGCGCGGCAGCGTGCGCGGCGGGACCAGTTCGACGACGCAGTTCATGCCGGTGATCGAACGGACCTTGTCGCGGATCTCGTCACGCAGGCGCGCGCGCTCCGCATTGTCCGAGGTGCGGCACTGGACGAGGACCGCCGGTGTCTCCTCGCCGCCGGGGGTCGTGATGGCGAAAGCGGCGATATCGCCCGACTTGAACCCCGGAAGCTGCTCCACCGCCCACTCGATGTCCTGGGGCCAGTGGTTCTTGCCGTTGATGATGATCATGTCCTTCGCCCGGCCGACGATGTAGACATAGCCGCCCGACATGTAGCCCATGTCCCCGGTGTCCAGCCATCCGTCCTTCATGCAGGCGTCGGTCGCTTCCTGATCGCGGAAATAACCGACCATGACCGACGATCCGCGGCACCAGACCTTTCCGATCGCGCGTTCGGGCAGCGGCGTGCCGTCTTCCTCGCGGATCTGGACTTCCATGCCGCGGCACGGCTTGCCGCAATTGACGACGGCGCGGTAGCGCTGGGGCCGGTCGGCATTGCCGATAGCGCCCGACAATTCGGTTTCCTCGACCAGTTCCACCACGATGCCCTCGCCCGGGGGCATGATCGACACCGCAAGCGTCGCTTCGGCCAGGCCGTAGCTGGGCACGAAGGCCGAAGCCTTGAAGCCGGCGCTTGCAAAGGCGTCGACGAAGCTCTGCATCACGTCCGGACGGATCATGTCGGCGCCGTTGCCCGCGATCCGCCAGCGCGACAGGTCGAACCGGTCGGTATTGGTCTGGCTGGAGATGCGGCGCGCGCAGATGTCGTAGCCGAAGGTCGGCGAATAGCTCATCGACGTGCCGGGATTGCGGCTGATCAGGTCGAGCCATGCGAGCGGCCGGCGCGCGAAATCCTCGGTCTTCAGATAATCGGTCGAAACCTGATTGGCGATGGGGGAGAGGAAGCAGCCCACCAGCCCCATATCGTGATACCATGGCAGCCACGAGATGCAGCGATCGCTGTCCTGCAGTCCCATGCCGTGCGAGTGCGCGGCGAGATTGTCGAGCAGGGCGCGATGGGTGATCGCGACGCCATGCGGGAAGCGCGTCGATCCGCTCGAATATTGAAGATAGGCGATGTCGCTGGCCTGGGCCTCGGGCAGTGGCGTTTCGATGGCCGGCGCCGTCGCGAAGCTTTCCCAGTCGATGCCCTCGACGCCGCATGCCGCAGCCGCGTCGCCCGCCATGCCGGCCAGTTCCGCCGGATAGAAGAGCATTTTCGCATCGGCGCTGCGGAGTTGGACGCCGAGCTGCTCGACATAGGAATCGCGACCGCCGAACGAAGTGGGCAGGGGCAGCGGAACGGGCCAGGCGCCCGCATAGATGGTGCCGAAGAACAGGGCGGCGAATTCCGCGCCGGTCTCCGCGACCAGCGCGATGCGATCCTCGGGCTTCACGCCGCGTGCGATCAGGCGATAGGCGCAGTCGAGCGCGTCGTCGCGCAGCTCCGAAAAGCGATAGGGGCGCACCAGCGCACCACGCGCGTCATGGAAATTGAGGCCGCGGTTGCCGCCGGCAGCATAGTGCAGCGCCTCACCCAGCGTTTCGAAATCGGAGTAGCGGCGCGCGAGATTGTCCTCGATCGGCGTCGGCTCAAGCATGTTCATTCCTGCGACCTTAACAGCGGAAACCCCGGGTTCGGCGAGCTTCAGCATATTCCTTGCTCTCGTTCTTCCCGGCCGCGCGCGCAATACTTTCGCCGCGACCTGGATTTCCCCATCATGAACCTGCTGTATTAGCGCAGCGGACGCGTTCAAAATCCGGCTCGACTGTGGCATAAACATGGCGGTGACCCAAGAGCCGCGCAGACCACCCGTTCCGCTGGATGCCGATGCCCTTCAGCGTCTCGCGCTCAACTATGCCGGGCGCTACGCCACGACCCGCGCAAAACTGCGATCCTATCTCTCGCGCAAGCTGCGCGAGCGCGGTTGGGACGGGCCCGGCGCGCCCGCGATCGAGGCGCTCGTGGAGCGGATGTCGACGCTCGGCTATGTCGACGACCGCGCCTTTGCCGACGCGCGCGGCGCGGCGCTCACCCGGCGCGGATACGGCACGCGCCGCGTTGCCGATGCGCTGCGAGCGGCGGGCATCGGCGAGGAGGATGCCCGCGCCGCGCACGGCGCCGCACTCTCTTCCGCCTGGGATGCCGCACTGGCCTTTGCCCGCCGCCGCCGGATCGGTCCGTTCGCGGCGGAGCGCGTCGATCCGGGGCCGCAGCGGGAACGGCAGTTCGGCGCGCTGATCAGGGCCGGGCACTCATTTGAAATTGCGCGGATTCTTGTCGAATCGGCGCCTGGCGAAATTCCCGAAGACCCGAATTGATACAAATGCATATCAGCCGTTTCGGATTAAAATAATTTTGTGTTACGCATTGTAGTCTGAGACTCATTCTTGGGGGAGATGGGCTCGCGTGCAAGAGTCCGGACGTACACACAGCAGCACCAGCCCGCCGGTTTCGGAAACCGGCGAAGGCATCGTCGTGACCGAAGCGCTCGAGAAGCACGACGGGACGATGAAATGGTTCGATTCGACTCGCGGCTTCGGCTTCATGGTCTCGGACGACGGCGCCGGCGACATACTGATTCACTTCTCGGTCTTGCGGGACCATGGTCGCCGCAGCCTGCCCGAAGGCACGCGCGTGAGCTGCCTGGCGGTGCGGCGCAATCGCGGCCTGCAGGCACGCGAGATACTGGAATTCGATCTGGACACGGCGGTCGTTCCGGATCCGGAGCGCGAAATGCCGGAACGGCGCGATCGCGTCGATCCTGAGGCGATGATCGACCAGGCGGGACCGTTCGAGACGGTTCAGGTCAAATGGTTCAACCGCGTGAAGGGCTATGGCTTCCTGCTGCGCGAAGACGGGGTGACCGACATCTTCGTGCATATGGAGACGCTGCGGCGCGCGGGGCTGGGTGAGGTCGAGCCCGGCCAGTCCCTGCGCGCGCGCTGCGTCAGCGGCAACAAGGGGCTTCTTGCCGTTCTCGTCGAGCCGATCGGGCCGGCCGGCTAGCCATGGCGCTTCGATTGCTGATGGCGGCCATGCTGGCCGCCGCTGCACTATCCGGATGCCGGGGCGGGGCGAGCGATGCCCCGGCCGCCGGGCAATCGTCCGAAACGATTCCGCTGGTCATCCGCACCGCAACCGGCACGCGCAATTTCCGCGTGGAAGTGGCGCGCACGGAGGCTGAGCAGGAAAAGGGGCTGATGTATCGCAGTTCGCTGCCCGAGGATGGCGGCATGCTGTTTCCCTACAGCCAGGCGGAGCCGCGTTCCTTCTGGATGAAGAACACGATCATCTCGCTCGACATCATCTTCATCCGCGCGGACGGGAGCATCGCGCGGATCGCTGAGGAAACGGTTCCGCAGTTTCTCGATCCCGTCACATCCGGCGAACCGGCGATCGCCGTGCTCGAGATCGCTGGCGGCCGGGCGGCGGCGCTCGGCATCGCCGAGGGGGATCATGTGAGCTGGATGGACGGCGCCGCGGCGAAATAGCCGTCGATAACGCGCAAAACGGTTTTCTCCGCGCGCGCCATCGGGTAACGGAAATCGTAATGGGCTACTTCAAGAACATCTTCACCTGGTGGGAAGGCGCGACCTTCGGCACCGCCATGGGAACCATCTTCGGCGGCGAGCGCGTCGGCGAGGACGGACTCGGCAACGTCTATTACGAAGCGAAAAAGGCCGAAAACGGCCGGAAGCGCCGCTGGGTCATATACAAGGGCGCGAACGACGCGAGCCGGGTGCCGCCCGAATGGCACGGCTGGCTGCACGGCACGCTGGACAGCGTTCCGTCCGAAGCGCTGCCCGCGCCGCGCGCCTGGCAGCGTGAGGCGACTCCCAATCTCACCGGCACCGGCGACGCCTATCGCCCGGCGGGCGCGCTCGAATCGGGCGGCCGCCGGGCACAGGCGACCGGCGATTATGAGGCATGGGCGCCCGACGCATGAACCGTCGGCTGGTCGCCGGGCTTGGTGTCGCCGGGCTGATCCTGGCCGGCTGGGGCGCGGCGATGGCGCTGCAGAACCAGGCCGTGCCCGCCGCGAACGGCACCGAGGCGTCGAACGCCACAGCACCCGCGCAACCATCCGCCAATGCCGCCCCACGCGTGGCGGCACCGCCGCCGTCGCGCGGAACGACGCCGATGGCGCAGCGTGAGGCGGTGATCGGCCTGCTCAACAAGCGCAACGGCCTGTGGCGCGACCTTCGGATGAAGCCCGGCCAGGCGCTGCGCGTCGGCGACGTGATCGTCCGCCTGCGCGCCTGCGAACAGACCGCGCCGTGGGAACCGGAACAACTGACCGGCGCCTTCGTCCAGCTCGACATCCGCGGGGCCGACGACAGCTGGCGCCGCGTCTTCTCTGGCTGGCTCTACAAGGAAACGCCGTCGCTCAACATGGTCGAGCATCCGGTCTACGATGTCTGGGCCAAGGCCTGTACGATGCGCTTCCCCGAGATCGGCGCGGAGACCGAGACGGTCTCTTCGGGCGAATCGGGCGCGGCGAATCGGTCGAGCGCCCGGAAATCGGGTGAGGGAGATGCTCCCGCCGCCGAGCCGGTCAGCGCGCCGTCCAGCAACGCCACATAATCGTCGCGCGGAATCTCGATCGCGCCCAGCGATGCGAGATGATCGGTGATGAACTGGCAATCGAGCAGGGTGAAGCCGCCGACGCGCAGCCGCGCGACCAGATGCGCCAAGGCGACCTTCGACGCGTCGCGCATGCGGCTGAACATGCTTTCGCCGAAAAAGGCGCCGCCCAGCTTGATGCCGTAAAGCCCGCCGACCAGAACGCCGTCATGCCAGGTCTCCACCGAATGCGCGTGGCCGCGCGTATGGAGCTCGCGGCACGCGGCCTCGATCTGTCCGTTGATCCAGGTGCCGGGCCGCCCGTCAGTCTCTTCGGCGCAGGCGGAGATAACCCGTTCGAACGCGGTATCGACGGTCACCTGGAAACGATCGGATTTCAGCGTCTTGGCCAGGGATCGCGACAGGTGGAAGCCGTTCAGCGGAAGCACGCCGCGCTTCTTGGGTTCGACCCAGAAGACGCGTTCGGCGGAGCGATCGTCCGCCATCGGAAATACACCGCAGCCATAGGCGCGCAGAAGCATGGTCGTGTCGAGCGGTTGCACGCAGGAAATATGGCCCTCCGTGTCGCCGCAATCAATTGGCTTCGCTCTATTTTGTCCGGGTCAGCCGGCGCTCCACGCCTTTCCAGAGAGAGGCGAAGGCCTGACCCGCGGGCGAGGACAATGCGAAGCTTCCCACGGCGGCGCGATGGATCGCCATCTGCTCGACCGCGCTGGCCATCGGGATCACCGGCCAGTCGGGATGTCTCTCCATCGCGGCACGATGAAGCGCGCGGCGGCGGTCGACCATCGAGAAGACCGGCAGGATCGGCGCATGACGGCCGCTCTGGCGATCGAGGAACGAGACGATCTCGTCCAGCGCACGCTCCGACAGCGGGGAGGGGATGACGGGCGACAGGATGATGTCGGCGGCGCGCATCACCTGTTCGCTGGTCTCGGTCAGGCCCGGCGGACAGTCTAGGATGATCCGGTCGTAATTCTTCGCGAGCGATTCGAGCAGCTTGGCGAGGCGCTTCTTCTTGTCGAGGCTGAAGAACAGGCGGTCCAGCCCGCGCAGCGAGGTGTCGGCGGCCAGCAGGTCCAGGCGTTCGATGGTGGACGGACGGATCAGCTTGGCCGGCTCGACATCCTTGGCGAACACGGCCTGCGCCTGATCCTTCGTCGCCTTGCCGTCGCCGATCAGATAGCTGGCGCCACCCTGGGGATCGAGATCCCACAGCAGCGTGCGGCGAGAGGACTGGATTGCGGACGACCAGGCGAGATTGACCGCGAGCGTGGTCTTACCGACGCCGCCCTTCAGGCTGTAAACCGCGATCGTCGCCATGTCCCGCTGAGTCCCCATTCGTCCTCCGTCGGCTTAGAGGGGAGAAATGTGACAGGTTCGTTGCGATTGGCAATTGCGCGCGTCGCAATCGCGCGGATCAGAGGATCTCGCGCACCTTTTCGATCGGGCGGCACAGCCGCACGCCCTTGTCGGTTTCGACCAGGGGGCGCTCGATCAGGATCGGGTCGGCAGCCATGGCGTCGAGCACCGCCGCATCGCTGACATGATCGAGATCCAGGTCGCGTGCCAGCGGCTCCTTGCGCCGCAGCCCGTCATGCGGGGTAAGGCCGGCGCGCTCATAAAGCGAGGCCAGCGCCTCGCGGCTGGGCGGGGTCTTCAGATACTCGATCACCTCGACGTCGACGCCGGGCTCGTTCTGCAGGATCTCCAGCGTCTTGCGCGAGGTGCTGCAGCGCGGATTGTGCCAGATGGTCGCTTTCATCGTCGGTTCCTCATTGTCGCCCCAGCGAAAGCTGGGGCCCATGCAATGTTCGTCAACTCTTCAGCAGCGGAAAAATTCCATGGGCTCCAGCTTTCGCTGGAGCGACGGGAAGGTTCAGCCCGCCGAACCATCCTGAGCGGCCAGCCATTCCTCCAGCCACTTGATGGTATAATCGCCAGACTGGAACTCCGGATCCTCGATCAGCGCCTGATGCAGCGGAATAGTCGTCTTCATGCCGTCGACGACGAATTCCTCCAGCGCGCGGCGCAGGCGGCGGATCGCGCCGGCACGCGTCGTGCCATAGACGATCAGCTTGGCGATCATGCTGTCATAATATGGGGGCACGCGGTAACCCGCATACAGCCCGCTATCGACGCGCACGTTCATGCCGCCTGGCGCGTGATAATGCTTCACCAGGCCGGGCGATGGCGCGAAGGTCCTCGGATCCTCGGCATTGATCCGGCATTCGATCGCGTGGCCGCGGAAGATCACGTCTTCCTGGCGCAAGGTCAGCGGATGACCCTCTGCGATGCGGATCTGTTCGCGGACAAGGTCGAGGCCTGTGATCGCCTCGGTCACCGGATGCTCGACCTGCAGGCGGGTATTCATCTCGATGAAATAGAATTCGCCGTCTTCGTACAGGAACTCGATCGTACCCGCGCCGCGATAGCCCATATCGGCCATCGCCTTGGCTACCAGTCCGCCCATGCTCTCGCGCACTTCGGCGCTGATCACGGGGGAGGGCGCTTCCTCCAGCACCTTCTGGTGGCGGCGCTGCAGCGAACAGTCGCGCTCGCCCAGATGGATCGCGTTGCCGTTGCCGTCGCCGAAGATCTGGAATTCGATATGGCGCGGATTGCCGAGATATTTCTCCATATAGACGGTCGCGTCGCCGAACGCCGCCTTCGCCTCGCTGCCCGCCTGCGCCATCAGCGTCTCGAGCTGGCTCTCGTCCGGCACAACCTTCATGCCGCGTCCGCCGCCGCCCGAGGCCGCCTTGATCAGCACGGGATAGCCGATCTCCGCGGCGATCGCCTTGGCTTCGGCCAGATTGTCGATCGGGCCGGGGGATCCCGGAACCAGCGGCAGGCCCAGCGCGCCTGCGGTGCGCTTCGCCTCAACCTTGTCGCCCATTACCCGGATATGTTCGGGCTTCGGGCCGACGAAGATGATGTTGTGCAGTTCGACGATCTCCGCGAAGCGCGCATTCTCCGACAGGAAGCCATAGCCGGGATGGATGGCGTCGGCGTGCGTGATCTCCGCGGCGGAGATGATGTTGGGAATGTTCAGATAGCTTTCGCCGGCCGGCGGCGGGCCGATGCAGACGGCTTCGTCGGCCAGGCGGACGTGCATCGCGTCGGCATCCGCGGTCGAATGCACCGCGACCGTCTTGATCCCCATCTCGTGCGCCGCGCGATGGATGCGCAGCGCGATCTCGCCGCGATTCGCGATCAGGAGTTTCTGGATTGCCATGGAGTTGGCTTACTCGACGACGATCAGCGGCTGGTCGAATTCGACCGGCTGGCCGCTACCGACCAGAACCGCCTTCACCGTGCCTGCCGCAGGGGCGGTGATCGGATTCATCACCTTCATCGCCTCGACGATCAGCAGCGTATCGCCAGCCTTCACCACGCTGCCGACGGACACGAAGTTCGCGGCGCTGGGATCGGGCGCAAGATAGGCGGTTCCGACCATCGGCGATCGGATGGCGTTCGCATTGTCGGCCGCGGCGGCCGGTGCCGCCTCGATCGACGCGGCGGGCGATGACGCAGGCGCGCCGACCGCGACCGCGGGAGCGGCCGCGACGGTCACGGTGCGCGCGACGCGGATACGGCGATCGCCGTCCTGGACTTCGATCTCGGTGAGCTTCGTTTCGTCGAGCAACTCGGCGAGCTGGCGGACCAGCCCCGCGTCGACCTGCATGGAGCCCCCGTTGGTGGTATCGGTCATGCGACCCTCTTTTTATCCAACATGAGCGGCGCTCCTTGTCAGAAGCGCGCGATGGCGTCCAGCGCCAGGGAGTAGGAAAGCGCGCCGAAGCCCGCAATGGTTCCCCTGACGGCGGATGCGATGAAGCTCTTGTGGCGGAATTCCTCGCGTTTGTGCGGATTCGACAAATGCACTTCGATCACGGGAACGGAGACCGCCTTGATCGCATCGTGGAGCGCGACGGAGGTGTGGGTGAAGGCGGCGGCGTTCAGGATCACGCCTTTCGCACCGTTCGCGCCGGCTTCCTGGATCCAGTCGACCAGGTGCCCCTCATGATTGGATTGGCGCAGATCGATCTCCAGCCCCAGGTCGCGGGCCTGATCCTCGAGCATCGCGGCGATGTCGTCCAGCGTGTCCGATCCGTAGATCTCCGGCTCGCGCAGGCCGAGCATGTTGAGATTGGGGCCGTTCAGGACATAGACGGTGGACGGTTCAGCCATGGGCGCCTTTCGGATCAGAAGTCATAGACGACGCTGGCGCGCGTGACGGTGTCGGTTCCGACCGACCCGGGCAGCGGCTGGCTTTCATAGCGCAGCGAATAGGAGAAGCGCGCCGACAGCTTCGACATCAGCTTCGCGTCGAGCGCCGTGGTCGACTGGATGCTGGTCGTGCCGCTTTCGGTATAGATCGACGCATCCTGCTTGGCGCGAAGCCCCTCGCGCAGCCGCCAGTCGATGCCCAGCGCGCCGCGCCCGGACAGGTTGATCTCTTCGGTGCCGTCGGTGAAATCGGTGCGGCGGAATGCCGGGCCGCCCTCCACGCGCAGGCTGAACGCTTCGCTCTTGGCAAGCTGGATGCCGATGCCCGAACCCAGCGACCAGCGCGCATCGAACCCGGCCAGCCGGTCGCTCTCGAACTGGGCCAGGCCGAACGCATAGGCCGTGTCGCTCATCTTCAAGTCGGCCTTGTAGCCGAGCTGATAGAATTCGCGCGTCACCAGCTTGTTCGCTTCCTGATAATCGGCGCGTCCGGTCAGGCTGTGTTTCCAGCGGCCCAGGTCGCGCGACAATTTCAGGCCCGCGGTGATGCCGAACGAATCGGAATTGCCGGTGGTCAGGAAGCCGCCAAGCTCGCCTTCGCCGTCCCAGATCGCTTCCGGCGGCGCGGACGCCATGGTCAGCGGCGGCGGCAGCGGCGCGGCCAGGCTGAGCGTCGGCGCCTGCTGGGACGGTTTCAGCAGCCGCGAGTCGGACCATGCGATCAGTTCGATCTCGGCTGTGTCCTGCGGGTTGGTCTGTCGCGCGAGCCGGATGACCGTCGCCAGCGTTGCGGCGTCGCCGCCGTCCCGCGCCGCCTCGATCATGGCGCGCACGCCTTCGGGCAGCGTGGCGCCGGCGGGCGCCGCCACGATCAGGCCGTACAATATCGCGGCACATGCATATGGCTTGCGCTTGTCAGGCATCGCTGCGCCTTCCTATATGCGCGGCCTTCCCGACGCGCAATTCCAGGCGGCATTTCCATGAGCACAGACGGCACTCTTTCGATCCGGGTCAATGGCGAGCATCGCCGCGTCTCGGCCGGGCTGACGCTTGCGGGGCTTGCCGCAGAGCTTGGCCTCAATCCCGCCAAGGTCGCGGTGGAACGCAATCTGGAGGTCGTGCCGCGCTCGACGCTCGATTCGGTGGCCGTCGAGGATGGCGACGAATTGGAGATCGTCCATTTCGTCGGCGGCGGCGATCATGCCCCGGCGCCGGACGGCGACACCTGGACGGTCGCGGGGCGCACCTTCCGCTCGCGGCTGATCGTAGGCACCGGCAAGTACAAGGATTTCGAACAGAATGCCGCGGCGGTTGCGGCTTCGGGCGCGGAGATCGTCACCGTCGCTGTCCGCCGCGTCAACATCGCCGATCCCAATGCGCCGATGCTGATGGATTATATCGATCCGAAGAAGATCACCTATCTGCCCAACACCGCGGGCTGCTTCACCGGTGAGGATGCGATCCGCACGTTGCGTCTGGCGCGCGAGGCGGGCGGCTGGGATCTGGTGAAGCTGGAAGTGCTGGGCGAGGCGCGGACGCTGTATCCCGACATGGTGGAGACGCTGCGCGCGACCGAGGTGCTGGCGAATGAAGGCTTCAAGCCGATGGTCTATTGCGTCGACGATCCGATCGCGGCGAAGCGGCTGGAGGATGCCGGCGCGGTCGCGATCATGCCGCTGGGCGCGCCGATCGGATCGGGGCTGGGCATCCAGAACCGCGTGACCATCCGCCTGATCGTCGAGGGCGCCAAGGTGCCCGTGCTGGTCGATGCCGGCGTCGGCAGCGCATCCGACGCGGCGGTCGCGATGGAGCTGGGCTGCGACGGCGTGCTGATGAACACCGCGATCGCCGAAGCCAAGGACCCGATCATGATGGCCGCCGCCATGAAGGCCGCGGTGGAGGCGGGACGGCTTTCGTACCGCGCCGGGCGAATGGGCATGCGGCGCTATGCCGATCCGTCGAGCCCGCTGGCCGGGTTGATCTGAGGGGTAGTCAGGCGACCCTGCCTCCCCTCAAGGCTGCGGACGAAACGCCGATCCGCGGTATGCGCGTCCGGCGGATAGGGTTTATCACCAAGGCAAAGTGAGCCCCCGAGCAGCGGGCTCCATTCCGATATTATGCAACCGCCGGCGAGGCATGCATGCGGATTCTGGCCATTGATGCTAAAAACGACCCTGAAATCCTTGAGCGCCGAAGGAGCACCGATCCATGGCCGAAAATCTGACCATCTGGACCTATGACTGGGTGCCCCAGGGCCCGCGCGGGTTCGTTCGGGATCTGCGGTTGCGCTGGGCCGCGGAAGAGGCGGGGCTGGATTATGAAATCGGCGCGGTGCCGTTCGAGGATCGGCAGCCGAGCCATTTCGAACGGCAACCCTTCGGGCAGATCCCGTTCCTGACCGATGGCGACATCTCGATCTTCGAAAGCGGCGCTTGCCTGCTGCACCTGGCGCGCAAGAGCGAGGTGCTGATGCCGCGCGATGCGCGGGGCGAGGCGGAGACGACCGAATGGGTGATCGCCGCGCTCAACTCGGTCGAGATGGTCAGCGTGCCCTGGTGGTTCCTCGGCCTGTCGGGCGATCGCGAAAACGGGCTGTCGGGCTGGCTGGACAGTCGGCTCGCGCATATCGAGACCGTCCTGAGCACACGCGAATGGCTGGTTGGCGGTCGGTTCACCGTCGCCGATCTGCTGATGGCCGATGTGCTGCGGATACCGCAGGTGCGGTCACGCGGCGATCGTCCAGCGACCGAGGCCTATATCCGGCGCCTCGTCGCGCGGCCTGCCTTCGAAAAGGCGCATGCCGATCAACTGGCGCATTTTGCCGCCGCGGACGAAAGCAGGGCCTAGCATAGCCCGGATGAAAACGCGGGATGGGCTCTCGCCCATCCCGTGCATCCATATCAGATCCCGTCCAGGCCCTTGCTGACCAGGATGTTCACCGCGACGCGGCGGTTCTGCGACTTGCCTTCGTCGGTCTCGTTGTCCGCGATCGGGTCCGCTTCCGACATGCCGGTCGGGGTCAGCATGCGATAGGGTTTCCAGCCGCAGACCTGCTGGAGATAATTGACCACGCGGGTGGCGCGCTTTTCGCTGAGCGTCTGGTTCAGCTCTTCGCTGCCGGTGGAGTCGGTGTAGCCGACGACCAGAAGGAACGCGTTCTTCGTGCCCTCGGCGGTGGTCGCCGCGGCGCAGAGGTCGTTCTTCGCCTGGGCGGAGAGCACGGCCTTGCCGGTGTCGAAGGTCACGTTCGTCGTGCCCTTGATATTATATTCGCCGATATCGCCGACACGACCGCGCAGGGCCTCGGTGGCGGCAGTCTGTTCGGCGAAGCGCTGGTCGGTTCCGCCGCGGATCATCGCCGCGGTCCGCAGATCGCGGCTCTTCAGGTCGATCTGGCTCGCCATCAGCACGTCGCCCGATTGCAGCGTCTTCACCGCCACGGGCAGGCCGTTGAGCAGCGAATCCGAAGCCAGCTTGGCGCGGCTCATGCCCAGGAAACCGCCGCTCGAGCGGATCTTGGTGGCATCGTTCACGGAAACGATCGTGCTGGTGCCGTCGGCGGCGGTGATCTGCATCCGGTCTCCGTTGCGGGCGGAGATGATGCCTTCGATCACTGGGCCGGCGACGGGCTCCGCGGCTTCATAGGCGACGCTGGTGGACAGATCGGCCGACGGCGGATCCTGCGGCTGCAGGGCCAATGCGGCCGTTGCCGGCCCGGCAAGCAGGGCAAGCGTCAAAGCAATACGGGGACTTTTGGAAATGGCACTCATTGCGCTACTCCTTTTAACTGGAACAGTCGGGGCCTGCGTTGCCGCAGCTTCTCGTCCGACCGCCGCTTCGCGATAACGTCCGGCTGTCAGAACCCTCTCCATCTTGATTCAAAAAAATTGCGGCTGGGGGACCGCCCCTGTGGATCAGGGACGGCTTGGGTGTTCAGCCGAACCTTTCGCTCAGATGAACGAAAAGCCAGGTCGATGCCCGGCGCCGACGATTTGAGCCCTTATTGCGGCGAACCGATGTCGTTTCGCCGCATCCGGGAAGATTGTTGTAAAGTAGCGCGGATCCGATTTGTGGTCGATATGATCATTGAGTCGGGCTATGGAAGTTAACGAGCGGATTCGCTGCCCAGCTTGTTAAAAATTAAATGCTCTCGGGCGTCATTGGTCGCGGAACTATTTCCAATCTCGTTCGTAAGGGGCGTGGAGTTGCGTCTATTCTTATGGGTTGTCCGCGTTCACTATGTTTGCGCGGGCGCGCTTCGCGTTCAGCGCACCAAGGCTTGCTTCAGCGTGACCTGAGTCTCAGCCGTCGCCACGCGCGGCGGTTCCGGCGTGCGACTGTGGATCCGGGCACGGTTGCGGCCGGCCGCCTTGGCTTCGTACAGCGCGGTGTCCGCCGCCTTGTAGAGCGTGGTCCAGTCGTCCGCGCCGATCAGTACGGCATCGGCGACGCCGATCGAGGCGGTGATGCGTAGCCCCTCCGCGCAGTCCAGCGCGCGCAGCGCTGTCAGGAAGCTGGTGGCGAAGTCCGACGGGTGGCCGGCCGCCTGCATCAGCACCGCGAATTCCTCACCGCCCAGACGGCCGACGCGCGCTTCGCCCGGCGCGAGCGCCGACAGCAGCAGCGCGAAATCCTTGAGCACCGTATCGCCGGTCAGGTGGCCGTGGCGGTCGTTGACGCGCTTGAAATGATCGATGTCGAGCAGGACCAGCCGGTGCGGCTTGCCGCCGCTCGCCTCGATCGCGCCGTCCAGGAAGGCGCGGCGATTGAGCAGGCCGGTCAGCGGATCGGTGTCGGCCAATCGCTTCAGGTCCAGCCGCTCGGCATTGGCCGCATCGCGCTCGCGCTGGATCTGGCGGATGCGATAGGCGATGCCCAGCGTACTGATGAGCGATTCGAAGCACATCGAATAGAATGTGCTGTTGCCGAGCGACACGCTGGTCGGGATCATGTCGTAGCCGTTGAGCAGACGCAGGACCGATGCCGCGATCGGCACTGCCCAGGCGGCCGCGAACACCCAGGCCACGGCACTGCCGCGCCGCCAGGCAAGGAAGCACAGCAATGGCACGATCGGGATCGCGACGGTGAAGGCCGCGTAATAGATGCGGTCGAGCAGGGCGATATGGCTGGTGGGGCCAAGCGCGAACAACGCGCCCGCGCCGACCAGCACCACCGCGCCCGCACCCGCGATGCGGCGCGCGAGTTGCGGCAATGCCCAATCCTCGAAAAAGCCGGTTGCGAACCACAGCACGGCGCCGCCCAGGCACGACAGGAAGAAGAAGTTGAGTCGGATGGCATCGGTTCCCGGCAATGCCGGATCGATCAGGAATACGCCGCCCGACCATGTCGCGCCGTAAAGCAGGATGGTCGCGACCGACAGGCAGTAGAGCAGCAGGAAGCGGAAACGCAGCACCGTCCAGAGCATCAGATTATAGGCGAGCATCGCCAGCGCCACCCCGGCGAACAGCCCCCAGAGCAGCAGGTCGACCTTGCCTTCCCGCACCACGTCGCTCTGCCGCGCGGTCGAAAAGGAATCGGATTGATCCCGGTTGAGCCGTCCGCCGTCGACGCGGATCGCAATGTCGGTGATCGGCGCGGCACGCGCGGGAAACGCGTGATCGACCATGGAATTGATCGAGACATGCCGGCCGACATCGGCACTGTCGACGACGATGGGCGCTGTTCCGCCATCGGCATAGCGCGCGATCACCGTCACGCGTTCGAAGAAGAAGTTCTGCCAGCGGATCATCCAGGGATCGTCCACGGTCGCGGCGAGCGACAGGCCGGAGATCACGCGCCAGCGCGCGGAATTGACGCGGACCTCGCCGCGGGCGCCGCAATGGCGGGGGATGGAGGCGGAGAATATCGCATCGTCGGGCGTGCCGGCGGGCAACAGGCAGACCGGTCGGCTGGCGACGACGTCGCGGCCGGCCGCATTTGCGGCGTGCGGGGCGAGCAACATGCTCGCCAGCACGACGATCATATGCAGCAGGACCTTGGTCATCCGCTCGTGCATCGGGCCCCCACAGCCGCTCCCATCCAAGGAAAATAGGGGTAAAACCCTACATGACGGTTAACCTCTCGCGTCCGCCGCCGAATGCGGCGGTTCGTCGCATCGATGGGAACGCGTGGCTCGGCAGGCGTGTTGTCGGTTCGGAACATCGCGGCGTCATCCCGATCGCCGCCAACCGAAGGAGCTCGACATGGGTGAACTGGTCGACAAGATCAAAGGCAACGCAAACGAGGCAGCCGGCAAGGTGAAACAGGCCATCGGCCGCAATCAGGGCGACGAACGCCTGGTCGAGGAAGGCGCCCGCCAGGAAGGCAAGGGCAAGGGCCAGCAGTTTGTCGGGAAGGTGAAGGGCGCCTTGGGCGACGACATATAGGATCGACCGGCATTCGGGTGATGCCGGCCTGCAAACGGCGATCTTCTGCGCTTCCGGTGCTCACGTACTGAAATACGCTGCGCTCCGGTTCTCGAAGCTAGCCATTTTCGGCTCGGCCTGACCCGAATGACGATCGATCCTGCCAGGATCGACGATCTTGCAGGCCCCGTTCCGATCGCGGAGCGGGGCCTTTCGCTTATTCTCCGCGCGCGGTACGGCCGGCCGCCTGCACCTTTTCGATCGTGTTGCCGCCCGCGCCGATATGCTGGACGTCGGTCTTCAGGTGGAGCAGCTTCACGCCGCGTTCCGCCTTTGCCCGGGCGAGCGCGGGGGCGAAATCCTCGGTCTTCTCGACCGTCTCGGCCCATGCGCCGAAGGACCGCGCAAAGGCCGCGAAGTCCGGATTGATCAGTTGCGTGGCAGAGATACGGTCGGGATATTCGCGCTCCTGATGCATGCGGATCGTGCCATAGGCGCCATTGTCGATCACCAGCACCAGCATGTCGCAGCCATAGCGGACCGCGGTCGACAGCTCCTGTCCGTTCATCAGGAAATCGCCGTCGCCCGCGAGCACGATCACCTGCCGGTCGCGATGCCGCAGCGCCGCGGCGACGCCGGCGGGAAGACCGTAGCCCATGGCGCCCGCGGTCGGCGCAAGCTGCGACACCGGGCCGGTATAATGCCAATAGCGGTGCCACCAGCCCGAGAAATTACCCGCGCCGTTGCAGATGATCGCGTTGCCGGGCAGCGTCTCGCGCATCGCCTTGACGCACATGCCCAGATCGAGCGTGGCCCCGTTGGATTGGGGCTGCGACCATTCCAGCCATTCGGCATGCGCTTGCGCGCCGGCGTCGAAATCCAGCACATCGTCTTCCCATTGCGCGGCCAGTTCGGCGAACTCGCGCATGTCGGCGCAGATCGGCAGGCACGTCTTGTAGACGCTGTTGAGCTCGTTCGGGTCGGGATGGACATGGACGAGCGTCTGGTCGGGATGATCGGGGGTGATCAGCGTGTAGCCGTCGGTCGTCGCCTCGCCGAGCCGCGGCCCCACCACGATCAGCAGATCGGCCTCGCGCACGCGCTTGAGCAGCTTCGGATTGGGGCCATAGCCCAGATTGCCGGCCCACACCTCGCTATCGTTGGCGATCGAATCCTGCCGGCGAAAGGCGCAGACGACGGGCAGGCCGATGCGTTCGGCCCATTCGCGGAAATAATGCGACGCGCCTTCGTCCCATCCCGCGCCGCCGACGATCGCGATGGGCGAGCATGCGTCCTTGAGCAGATCGACCAGCGCCATCATCGCTTCGGGATCGGCGGGCTGCGCCGGCGCCACGACGCGCGGCCGGTCCACCGCGTCGACCAGGTCGGTCAGCATATCCTCGGGCAGCGCGATCACCACCGGGCCGGGCCGGCCGGACATGGCGGTGGCATAGGCGCGCGCGACATATTCGGGGATGCGGCGCGCATCGTCGATCCGCGTCGCCCATTTGGCGAGCGGCGAGAACATCGCGGTGAAATCGACTTCCTGGAACGCTTCCCGGTCGCGGTCACCGCGTGAGACATCGCCGATGAACAGGATCATCGGCGTCGAATCCTGCATGGCGACATGGACGCCGATCGAGGCATTGGTCGCGCCGGGGCCGCGCGTCACGAAAGCGATGCCGGGCCGCCCCTTCAGCGCGCCGTCCGCCTCCGCCATGAAAGTCACGCCGCCTTCCTGCCGGCACACCACCGTTTCTATGTCCGGCGTGTCGTGCAGCGCGTCGAGCACGGCGAGAAAGCTTTCGCCCGGAACGGTGAAGATACGGTCGCAGCCCTGTGCGACGAGCTGGTCGACCAGGATGCGGCCGCCGGTTCTGAGAGTCGTCATGCGATGCATGTGTAACCGGGCCGCGCGCGCGGTCCAGCCCTGATAAACACTCTGGACCGGCGCGGGGCACGCGGTCCAGAATGGCGGCGAAACGAAAAGGGGAGGATGGGATGCGGATCCTGGCGGACGGCCTGCGCTTTCCCGAAGGGCCGGTGGCTTTGCCAGACGGCAGCGTCGTGCTGGTCGAGATCGCGGCGGGGCGGATCACCCGCGTCATGGCGGACGGGACGAAGCGGATCATCGCCGAGCCGGGCGGCGGGCCCAACGGCCTGGCGATGGGGCCGGACGGCAAACTCTATTGCTGCAACAATGGCGGCTTCGCCTGGATCGAGGCGGACGGCCTGCTGATGCCGCACGGCACGCCGCCCGACTATGCCGGCGGCCGGATCGAGCGGATCGACCTGGAAAGCGGCGCGATCGAGACGCTGTATCGCGACGGCGATTTCGGCTGCACCCTGCGCGGACCCAACGATATCGTCTTCGACGCGCATGGCGGCTTCTGGTTCACCGATCATGGCAAGACCGGCGCGCGTGCGCGAGACGTGACCGGCGTCTTCTATGCGAAGGCCGATGGCAGCCATATGGAAGAGGTCATCTTTCCGCTGGAGAATCCCAACGGCATCGGCCTCTCGCCCGACGGCCGCACGCTCTATGTCGCGGAAACCTATACCTGCAAGCTGTGGGCGTTCGACGTGACGGCGCCCGGGCGGATCGCCAAGGCGCCGGGGCTGTCGGGCGGCGGCGGGCATTTCCTCCATTCGCCGGCCGGCTACACCTATTTCGACAGTCTGGGCGTGGAGGCGGGCGGCAATATCTGCGTCGCGACGATCGGCGCGAGCGGGATCACCGTGGTGTCGCCGACGGGCGAGGCGATCGATTTCGTGGCGACCGACGATCCCTTCACCACCAATATCTGCTGGGGCGGTCCCGACCTGCGCACCGCCTATGTCACATTGTCCGCAACCGGGCGGCTCGCTGCGATCGACTGGCCGCGCCCGGGGCTTGAACTCAATTTCCAGAGGTCCTGATGCTCATCATCGGCAATCACGCATCCCCCTATGTCCGCAAGGTGCTGGTCGCACTCGCGCTGAAAGGGGTCGATTACAGCATCGATCCGATCGTCCCCTTTTTCGGCAATGACGCCTTTGCCGGGATCAGCCCGCTGCGTCGCATCCCGGTGATGATCGATGGCGATCTGACCCTCTGCGACTCCACGGTGATCTGTGAATATCTCGACGACGCCTATTCGGCGCATCCGCTGAAGCCCGCCGATCCCGCCGACCGTGCGCGGGCGCGCTGGCTGGAGGAGTTCGCGGACAGCCGGCTGGGAGACCTGATCATCTGGCGCCTGTTCTTCCAGCGGCGGGTGCGTCCCTTCGTCTTCCGCGAGCCGACCGACGAGGCGCTGGTCGCGCAGACACTGGACGTCGATCTGCCCGCGGCGCTCGATTATCTCGAACCGTTGATGCCCGCATCGGGCTGGCTTTTCGGCGATGCGCCGGGCATGGCGGAGATCAGCCTGGCCGCATTTTTCCGCAATGCCGAGATCGCCGGCTGGACGCCCGATGCCGAACGCTGGCCAGCGCTCGCCGGATTGATCGCGCGGACCCTCGCCTTGCCCGCGTTCGCCGCGCTCCGGCCGATCGAAGACCTGCTGCTGCGCACGCGCCCGGCCGATCAGCGCGCCGCGCTCGCCGAACTGGGCGTGCCGGTCGCGGCCGAAAGTTTCGGCGGCACCGCACCGCGGCGCGGGGTGATGCCGATCTGAGGGGTGTGTGTATCGGCGGGCCGACACCACCGTCATTCCGGCGAAAGCCGGAATCTCTTTGCCTGTTCACGGTTGTAAAAGAACAAGTGAGATCCCGGCTTTCGCCGGGATGACGGCGCAGGCTCACACGCACCTATTCTGCATACCACCTAGTACGATTGTGTTTTCTGCAATCGCGGTTGCGCCGGGGTCTGATTGACCGTCACCCGGCCGCGCGACTATTGCGGCCGGCAGGGAAAAATCTCTGGAGAGGCGCACATGAAGAAGCTCTATCCCGACGCCGCGGCGGCGCTCGACGGTCTGCTGTTCGACGGCATGACGATCTGCGCGGGCGGGTTCGGCCTGTGCGGCATTCCGGAACGGCTGATCGACGCGATCCAGGCCTCGGGCGTCAAGGATCTTACCATCGCCTCGAACAATGCGGGCATCGACAATGAGGGTCTGGGCAAGCTGCTGCGCAGCCGCCAGGTCAAGAAGATGATCGCGTCCTATGTCGGCGAGAATAAGGAATTCGAGCGGCAATATCTGTCGGGCGAGCTGGAGGTGGAATTCTGCCCCCAGGGCACGCTGGCCGAGCGCTGCCGTGCCGGCGGCGCGGGCATCCCCGGTTTCTACACCAAGACCGGCGTCGGCACGCTCGTTGCCGAGGGCAAGGAAGTGAAGAATTTCGACGGCGAGGATTATGTCCTGGAACGCGGCATCCGCAGCGACCTGTCGATCATCAAGGGCTGGAAGGCGGACGAGGCGGGCAACCTGATCTTCCGCAAGACCGCGCGCAACTTCAACCAGCCGATGGCGACCGCGGGCAAGGTCTGCATCGCCGAGGTCGAGGAAGTGGTGCCCGTCGGCAGCCTGGATCCCGACAGCATCCACCTGCCCGGCATCTATGTGAAGCGCCTGATCGTCGGCGCGCCCTACGACAAGAAGATCGAGTTCCGCACGGTTCGCGAGCGCGAAGCGGCGTGACCCGCGCGCCGGCAGCGGCGATGCTGTTGTCCGCGGCC
>Ga0209902_100577_pt1 | contig 35401 bp, 24 predicted proteins | sample FECB27metaG_FD_188304 | JGI IMG/M metagenome (GOLD analysis project Ga0209902, IMG submission 188304) | Cyanobacterial communities from the Joint Genome Institute, California, USA - FECB-27 (SPAdes) (version 2) | ecosystem: Environmental > Aquatic > Thermal springs > Hot (42-90C) > Microbial mats...
GGCCGACCAGCCCGGCAAGATCCCGGCCGACGTGCCCGGCGGCCCGGACGGCGCGCGCGCGCCCGGCCTGGTGGTGAGCCAGCCCGAGGACAAGGCCGGCGTGTCGCGCAGCGCGGCCGCGCTCACGGCCGACTCCGACCTCGCGGCCGGCAGCGAGACGGTGGTCGAGGGTCTGCTGCAGCTCATCGGCCAGGCCCGCTCCGATCTGCTGATCATCTCGCCCTACTTCGTGCCCGGCGCCGACATGAAGCAGGCCTTCGCCGCCGCCCGCGCGCGCGGCGTGCGCATCCGGGTGCTGACCAATTCGCTGGCCTCGAACGACGCGCCGGTGGCCCACGTGGGCTACGCACGCCATCGCGAGGAGCTGCTGAAGATGGGCATCGGCCTGTACGAGCTGCGCAGCGAGCAGGCCGGCCTGGGCAGCGCCTTCGGTGGCTCCACCGGCTCGACCGGCGGCAGCAGCGTGACCGGCGAGTCGCGCGCGATGCTGCATTCGAAGGTGCTGGTGATGGACGGCCGGCTGCTGGTGGTCGGCTCGATGAACCTCGACCTGCGCTCGCAGCTGCAGAACACCGAGATCGCGCTCTTGATCCGCAGCACCGAGCTGTCGCGCCTGGCGGCCGAGCAGATCGAGCGCGGGCTGCGCGAGCGCGCGTGGCATGTCGAACTCGTCGACGGTTCGCTGGTCTGGCACGCGCCCGAGGGCAGCGGCCTGCCCGACAGCCGGACCGAGCCCGATGCCAGCCTGAGCCTGCGCCTGCTGCTCAAGCTCTTCGGGCCGCTGGCGCCGGACCAGTTGCTCTAGTCAGTCCGGCGCCGCGGAAGCGGCCTCAGTGCTTGTGCTGATGCGCCGCCCCGCCCGCGTCGGCACCGGCCGGCGCCCCCACGGGCAGCGTGACGTCGAGCGCGGTCTTCACGCCCTTCGCATCCTCGAACTTCAGGGTCAGCGGCACGTTCGTGCCCTTGGCGACCGCGCCCTTCAGGTCCATCAGCATGACGTGGAAGCCGCCCGGCTTCAGTTCCACCGTCTGGCCGGCCGGCAGGTCGAGGCCGGCGCTCAGTTCGCGCATCTTCATGGTGTCGCCTTCCATCTTCATCTCGTGCACCTCGGCCACGCCGGCCGCGGGCGTGGAGATGCTCACGAGCTTGGTGCCCGTGGGCGAGGTCAGCTTCATGAAGGCACCGGTGCCGCTCTGGCCCGGCACCGACTGGCGCACCCAGCCGTCGCGCACGTCGACCGTGGCCACGCCCTGCGCCACCACGTCCAGCTTGGCCGCCGGGCGCTTCAGGCCCGCGGTGGAATTGCCCGAGGCCGGCACCTCGGCCCAGTCGGCGCTGCCCACGTCGCAGGTCTGCAGCACCTTGAACCACAGCGTGCCCGGCGTGGCCGGCGCCTTGCCGCGCACCACGAACTCGGCCTTCTCGCTGCCGGGCAGCGCGGCCTGCGCGTTCTCGGCGGTCCAGCGCACCTCGCCGCCGGCGCCCTTCTGCACATCGAGCTTCCAGCCCTTGCGCGCCTGCGCCTCGCTCAGCACGAAGCCCGCGGGCAGCTTCACCGCCAGGCCGGTGGTGGCCTTGGCGCCTTCGCAGGCATGGCCGACGCGGAAGGCGGCGTCGTAGTCGCTGCCCACGGTGACGCCGCCGGGCGGCAGCGTGACATGGGCCAGCACGGCGGCGGCGCTGCCGGCCAGCAGGACGGCGGCGGCGACGGTGCGCAGGGTGAGGTGACGGTTCATGAGAGGTACTCCTTGAGGAAAGACGGTGAAAGACAGGGCAGGCGTCAGAGGTCGAACTTGAGTTCGCCCACGTAGGTCCGCTGCGGATAGGGGTGGAAGGCCCAGTACTTGTTGTTGTTCAGGTTGTCGATGCCGAAGGATGCGCTCCATTGGCGGTCGATGCGGTAGCGCACGCGCAGGTCGGCCACGAAGAACTTCGAGAAGCCCATGTAGGCGAAGCCGTTCGGGTCGCTGTTGTCGAGCGTGCCGTACTGCTTGCCGCTGTAGCGCATGCCCAGGGTGTAGCTCCAGTTGGCGTCGGGCCGGTAGGTGGCCAGCAGGGTGGCGCGCACCTTGGGCACGCGCGGCTGCTGCTGGCCGACGCTGGCCGGAAAGCCGCGGTTGGCCGTGATCTTCGAGTTCGCGAGCGTGAGGCTGCCGCCGAGGTCGAGGCCGCGGAGGCCGACGTCGGTGGCGTTCAGCGCCACCTCGAGCCCGCGGGTGCGGATGGCATCGACGTTCTGCACCGTGCTCACGAGGTTGGTCAGCGCCTGGCTGTAGAGCGCGTCCTTCGTGCGCTCGAAGAACAGCGTGGTGCGCAGCACGCCGTCGAGCCCCCAGCCGTCGAGGCCGCGTTCGGCGCTCAGTTCGGTGGTCCACGAGCGCTCGGGCCGCAGGTTGGGGTCGGTGTTGACGATGCGGTTGCCGTCGATCGAGCCCTGGTAGAGCTCGCTCACGGTCGGCATGCGTACCGCGCGGCCGGTCGAGGCCTTGAACAGCCAGTCGGACGTGGCCTGCCAGGCGATCGCGGCCTTGGGCGAGTCGTAGCTGTTCCTGCGCGGCGCGAAGTCGAGCAGCCGGGTCGCGTTGCCGAGCTGGCCGCCCCAGGCCTCCCAGCGCTCGTGGCGCAGGCCCAGGGTGGTCTTCCAGTCGCGCGCGAAGCGCCAGGTGTCCTGCAGGTAGAGCGACTGCAGCCGAGTGTTGCCGTTGAAGGCCGAGAACGGCGTGACCGGCGGGCCGCCGATCCAGTCGAGGGTGTTGCCGACGCTGGTGCGCAGCTTGGCCGTGTCCTGCTGGAAGCCGAAGTCGACCACGTGCGCGCCCACGCCCTCGGCCGAGCCGGTGGGCCGCCAGGTGCCCGCGGCCTTGAAGGTGCGCCAGCCGCTGCCGCCCATGTCGGTGGTGCGGCCGGGCCCGCCGAGGAAGGCGCCGGGCAGCGGCGTGGTCGGCGTGCGCGAGGTGTCGCTCGCGTAGTCGAACAGGCTGGCCGCCACCTCCCAGTCGAACACGCCGCCGCTGTGGCTCTTGACCGAGAGGCCGTGCATGTAGTGGGTGAGCCGTGTCTCGGTCGGCACCAGCGCGCCGCTGGGCGCGTCGAGGTTGTAGCTGCGCCCGGCGATGTTGACCCGCCCGCCGTAGACCGGCTGGCCCAGCGGATCGCGCAGCCAGGTGTCGACGCTGCCATGCGTGGTGTTGTTCCAGGCGCCCAGCGTGTAGGTGGCGCGCACCGTGGGCGAGAAGTCGTAGGCCAGCTTGAGCTTGGCCTGTTCCTGCGTGGTGTCGTAGATCGTCGCGCCGCCGACCAGCCACCAGGGCTGGTTCGAGGGATTGAGCCCCAGCACCGCGCCGGTGACCGGGGTGCCGGCATTGCCGATGGTGCCCGCGCTCAGCAGCCGGTTGCCGAACACCAGCGCCTGGCCCTTGCTCTGCGTGCGCGAGGCGCTGAGCCACCACGACCAGTCGCCGCTGCGGCTGCCCAGCGACAGGTCGAGCTGCTGGCCGGCCGGCGAGGAATGGCTGTTGTAGAGATCGAAGTTCGAGACGAAGCCGCTGAGCTTGACATGGGCCTCGAACTTCTCGGGCATGCGCGTCACGTAGTCGACCACCGCGCCCACCGAGTTGCCGGGGTAGGCGGCCGAGAACGGCCCGTACAGCACGTCGACGCGCTCGATCTCCTCGGGCGAGACCATACCCCAGCGCGGCGCGTAGGTGGCACCGTTGCCCAGCGGGTTCGACAGCATGATGCCGTCGGCATAGACCATCGAGCGCGCGCTGTTGCCGGTGCCCGAGGCACGCGTGGCCAGCACCGCGTGGTTGAAGTCGCCGATGTAGCGCTTGCGCACGACCAGGCTCGGCAGGTACTTGAGCGCGTCCTCGCTGTCGGTGGCGTTCACCGTCTCGACGATCTGCGCGTGCGTCGTGCCTTCGATGGTGGTCGGGATCTGCGCCGGCAGCGAGGTCGGCCGGCCACCGGTGACGGTGATGGCGCCGAGCGCTCGTTCGGCGCCGGCCGTATCAGCCGCCGGCGCGGTTTGCGCCCAGGCGGGCGCGCCGAGCGAGGCGCCCAGCGGGAATGCCATGGCGATCGCCACGGCGCGGGAATGCTTGTTCACAGGGAGGCTGCTCCACGAAACGCTGGCCAGGAAGGACCGGAGACGCCCGTCGAACGGGCGCATCCAGCCATGGACTCGAGGGTTTCAGGAGCGCGAAGGCGGTCCGCGCGCGGGCAGCGGCGCCGCGGTGGCAGCGGCCAGGCGCGCGGCGGGAATCGGCTGGAGCACGCGCCCCAGCGGCAGGGGAAGGTCGAGGGTGGCGACCGGCGGCACCGGCGGCGGCGCGCCGGTCAGCACGCACAGCGGGCAGTCCATGTGCGAGACGCCCATTTCCTGTACGCCGTCCTCGGTGTGGACCACCGCCTTCACGGCGCCGGCGCTCGAGCAGACCAGCTCGATCGCCTGCGGATGCACCAGCGGCGAGGCGATCGCCGCGCCGAGCGAGAGCGCGAACCACAGCAGCACCCAGCGGCCGGCGAGGCCGAGGAAGCGGGTGTGGCGGCGCATCAGGTGCATGGCGGGCGCGATTATCGGCGCGTTTTGGACGCGGCGGGCTTGGAGGACGCCTTCGCGGCCGGCTTGGCCGTCGACTTGGCCGTCGACTTGGCCGGTGCCTTGGCCGCCGGCTTGGTGCCCTTCGGCGCCGCCTTGCCGCCCTTGGCCGGCGCCGCCGCGCGCGCTCCCGCCTTGCCGCGAACCGGCGCGGCCTTGGCCGAGCGGCCGCCGCGCGTGGCACGCGCCGAGCGCACGGGCGGTGCCGCCGCGGCTTCGGCCTCGGGTTCCTCGGCCGTTGCGGGCAGCGTGCCGCGCTCGCCCGGCAGCACCTCGGACACCGTGAAGCCCTGCGCCGCCAGCAAGGTCGGCAGGCCCTGCGCGCCGATCATGTGCAGCGCGCCCACGGCCGCGAACACCCGCTGGCCGCCCTCGTGCATGCGCGTGATGCCGGCCGCCAGGATCGGGTTGCGGTCATCGAGCAGCCGCTTCATCAGCCGTTGCTCGGCCGGCGTGCGCATGCAGTCGCACCATTCGGGAAAGCGCGAGAGCCGCGCGAGGTCGCCGCGCGCCCAGGCGTCGGCCAGCTCCTTGAGCTGGGTGCGCAGCTGGCCCGATTCGAGCTCGTCGAGCGCCGAATCGATCTGCGCCGCCTCCTCCTCCTCGGAGCCGCCGGTCAGCATCTCGAGCTGCGCCGCCGGGTTCTCGAGCGCGAACACCGGCTTGTTGGCGTTGCGCGCCCACACGGCCAGCATCTCGTCGATGCCGAAGTCGGGATAGAGGCCGTCGGCCCGCCCGGCCAGGCCGGTCAGCGCCGTCACCTGCAGGATCGGCTGCAGCGCCGCGTTGGCGCCCGGCGTCACGCAGGCGATCTCGTTCTGCCGCGCCAGCCGCTGCGCGCGCTCGCCGCTGAGCAGCCGCGCGACCAGCGCCGGGTCGGCCGGCTGGGTCAGCGGCTTCATCGCGGCGGGATCGCGCACGTCGATCTCGAGCGCCAGCGCGTCGCTCTGGCCGAGCGCGCGCTGCACGGTCGGCCCGGGGCGCAGCCAGGGTGCGCGCCCGAGGTGGATGGTGCCGTACAGCCACGAGGTGCGGCCGTCCTTCTCGATGCGCCACAGCAGGCCGCGGTCGGCGCCGCTGCGCTGGTCGCTCGAACTGCGCGAGCGCTCGAGGCTGCCGATGGCCGAGGGCGGGCAGGCCGCCTGCGCCGCCACGCCGGCCAGCGCGCAGCAGGCGCCGACCAGGGCCGGCAGCGCGCCGCGCGCCCAGGAGAAGGGGAAACGGAAGGAAGAGAGGAAAGATGAGGAGACCAGGCGCATGCGCCGTGCCGACCGATCGGACGGCTTGTCGATTTCGCGCCTCGGTGCAACCAGTGCCCGGAGTATCCGCAAGGCTCGCTCCATGAAGAAAGAAAGTCCGGCATTACAACAGCACCGCTGCCCATAATCCGGAACATGCAGAGCATCTTCCATCTCGCCTTCCACGTGCGCGACCTCGACACCGCACGCCGCTTCTATGGCGAGGCCCTCGGCTGCACCGAAGGCCGCAGCACCGACACCTGGGTCGATTTCGACTTTTTCGGCCACCAGATCTCGCTGCACCTGGGCGAACCCTTCGCCACCACGCGCACCGGCCGGGTCGGCGATGCGATGGTGCCGATGCCGCACTTCGGCATCGTGCTGGCCCTGCCCGACTGGCAGGCACTGGCCGCGCGGCTCGAGGCCGCCGGCACCGACTTCGTGCTCGAGCCCCAGGTGCGCTTCGAAGGCCAGCCGGGCGAGCAGTGGACCATGTTCTTCTGCGACCCCTTCGGCAACCCGATCGAGGCCAAGGGCTTCCGCTCGCTCGACGCGCTTTACGACAAGTGACCCACGCTCCGGTCCGGCCGGTCGATGTTCCGCGGCTCGCGGCGCGGCTGGCCCTGGCCGCGACGCTGGCCCTGCCGCTGCTGTTCGGCGCCACCGCTGCGCGCGCGGCGCAGGACTGCGAGCTCAACGGCCAGCCGATCAACCCCGCCAACGGCGGCGAGACCGCGCGCAAGACCGGCGTGCTGCGCTGCAAGGACCGCGGCAGCGGCCAGCTGCTGCGCGAGGAGCAGATCCAGAACGGCGTCTTCATGGGCCTGGTGCGCGTCTACGAGAACGGCCGGCTCGCGAAGGAGCACACGCTCAACGCCAAGGGCAACATGCACGGCCTGGCGCGCGAGTTCGCGCCCGGCGGCCAGGTGCTGCGCGAGGCCACCTACGACGACGGCCAGGAGCGCGGCCTGGTGCGCAGCTTCTATCCGGGCGGCAAGCTGCGTCGCGCCAGCTTCTATCCCGACCAGGGCGGCGACCGGGCCTCGGCCGAGTTCACCGAGCGCGGCCAGCTCTCGGCGCTGCGCTGCGGCAACGCGCCGATGCTGGCGCCCGCGGCCGACGATGCGCGGCTGTGCGGCTTCGGCGGCGCGCCCTCGCAGGTCGAGCTGTTCGACGCGCGCGGCACCCTGCGCTCGCGCCAGTCCTACCTGGCCGGCAAGCGCGTGCGCACGCAGGATTTCTACGACAACGGCAAGCCCTCGCAGCTCGACGAGATCAACGGCAACCAGCGCACCGAGCGCCAGTTCTCTTCCGAGGGCGTGAAGCGCCGCGAGACCGTGTCGCTGCTGGGGGCGGCGCGCTCGGCGATCCGCCTGCGCGACCAGGAGTTCTCGGAGCGCGGCACGCTGGTGCGCGACCAGCGCTGGAACAGCGCCGGCGAGCCGATCGGCGACGACAGCTACTACCTCAACGGCCAGCCGCACACCAAGTCGGTCTACAGCGGCGCGGGCAATGCGCGCACGGTGCTGGTCACCGAGTTCCACGACAACGGCCAGCGCGCCGCGCTGGGCCGCTACCTCGTGGGCGGGCGCGGCGCGCGGCAGCTGCCGCAGGGCACGCACCAGCGCTTCGACGAGAAGGGCACGCTGGTCGCCGAATCGAGCTTCGACGCGCGCGGCCGCGTCACGCGCGAGCGCAGCTGGGACGAGAACGGCGAGCTGGTGCGCGACGACGAGGTGTTCGAGGACGGCTCGCGCAAGGCCTACGCGCGCTGAGAGCCGCCCTCCGGGGCGATCAGTCGAGCTTGATGCCTGCCTGCTTGATGATCGGGCCCCAGCGATTCGACTCCGCGCGCGACAGCGCCGCGAACTGCGCGGGCGTGCCGGGCATGGCTTCCATGCCGAAGTCCTCGAAGCGCTTCTGCACCTGCGGATTGCCGAAGGCGCGGTTGAGGTCGCCATTGAGCTTGTTCACCACCGCCGCGGGCAGGCCGGCCGGGCCGAGCACGCCCTGGAACGCGAACACCTCGGAATTCGCCACGCCCACCTCGGCCAGTGTCGGCACCTCGGGCAGCAGCTTGCTGCGCGCGCCCGAGCCGATGGCCAGCACGCGCACCTTGTTGCCCTTCATGATCGACAGGCCCGAGGCCAGGTCGAGGAACATGCACGGCACCTGGCCGCCCATCACGTCGGCCATCGCCGGCGCCGCGCCGCGGTAGGGGATGTGGGTGATGAAGCTGCCGGTGCGCACCTTGAACATCTCCATCGCCAGGTGATGGGGCGAGCCGTTGCCCGGCGAGGCGTAGTTGACCTTGCCGGGGTTGGCCTTCACATAGGCCAGGAACTCCTTGAAGTTCTTGGCCGGGAAGTCCGGGTGCACCACCAGCGCCAGCGGGAACTTGCCGATCGCGCCGATGTAGCTGAAGTCCTTCTCGGGGTTGAAGGGCAGCTTGCCGAACAGGTGCTCGTTGAAGGCCAGCACCGCGTTGTCGGCCGACAGCACGGTGTAGCCGTCGGGCTTGCTCTTGGCGACCATGTCGGCGCCGATGTTGGTCGAGGCGCCGGGGCGGTTGTCGATCACGATCTGCTGGCCCAGCGTCTGGCGCATGGCCTCGGCCAGCGCGCGCGCGATCACGTCGGTGCCGCCGCCCGCGGGATAGGGCACCACCCAGCGGATCAGTTGCGAGGGATAGTCCTGCGCGCGGGCGAAGGGCGCGGCGGCCACGGCGGCGCCCGAGGCGAGCGTGGCAAGGAGGGTACGGCGGTCCATGAGGGTCATCTCCAGGTTGTCATTCGGTTGCGGACAGCGATGGTACGGGCAGCGCATGCAGCGCGTCGGCCAGCGCGGCGCGGCAGCGCGCCTCGTCGCCGACCTGCTCGAACAGCAGCAGCGCGAGCCGCGCGAGGAACAGCGATTCGCGCTCGGCGCCGGCCTCGCTGATGGCGTTCGCGCAGTCGGCGTAGAGACGGTCGCGGGCCTCGGGGGCCAGGGTGGGGAGTGCGGTGGTCATGCGGCGAGGGTCTCCAGTTGCACGGCGGCGGCTGCGCGTTCGAGCGCGCGCGGCAGCGCGCCCGCGGGCAGGTTGTGCCAGCGCGCGGCCACGTGGCCGTCGGGGCGCAGCAAGTAGACGGCGCCCTCGCGCGCGCCCAGGGCCTCGAACACCTGCGCGTCGGCATGGGCATCGGCGGGGCCGTCGGCCGCGATCGTGCACAGCGCGAACGGCAGCGGGCCCTGTTGCGCCCGAGCGATGTCGTCGGCCGGCAACTCGATGGCCGCGCCCTGCGCGGGCCGCAGCACCAGCAGCGTGAAGCGCGCGCCGATCCGGTCGGTGAGATGGCCCTGCGCGAGCTGCTGCTCGGGCATCGCCTCGCCGGGCAGCGGGCCCGCGGGCAGCGCGTCGCCGTCCTCGCTCGACAGCGGCGAATCCTCGTAGCGCACCGCCTGCGTCTGGCGCGGGTTGATCAGTTGCGCGATGCCGCGGTGCGCGCCCGACAGCGACAGCGCGGCCTCGCGCAGCAGGTCGAAGCCGCGCGAGGGCGGCGACATGAACTCGGTGCTGCGCATCGCGTTCTCGGCATTGACGTGGAACGCGGCGATGCGCTCGGCCGAGTAGCTGTCGAGCAGCGCGGCATCCGACAGGCCGCGCGCCACGAAGGCCAGCTTCCAGGCCAGGTTGTCGGCATCGTCGAAGCCCGAGTTGAGGCCGCGCACGCCGAAGATCGGCATCGCATGCGCCGCGTTGCCCGCGAACAGCACGCGGCCGTGGCGGTAGCTCGAGAGCGTCATCGCGCCGGCGCGGTAGACCGAGGTCCAGACCGTCTTCCACGGCAGGTGGCCCTCGCCGATGGCGTCGAGGTGGCGCTGCACGAACTCGGCCACGGCCGGCGGCTGCAGCGCCTCCTCGGTGCCCTGGCCGGCGCGCAACTGGTAGTCGATGCGCCAGATGTCGTCGGGCTGACGGTGCATCAGCACGGTCGAGCCCGGGTTCCACGGCGGGTCGAACCAGGCGCGGCGCTCGGTCGGGTGGCCGCTCTTCAGTTCGATGTCGATGATCACGTAACGGCCTTCGTAGCCCGTGCCCTCGAGCGCCAGGCCCAGCGCCTTGCGCACGAAGCTCTGGCCGCCGTCGCAGGCCGCGAGCCACTGGCCGCGCAGGCTGTACTCGCCCTGCGCGTTGCGCGCCTCGAGCAGCACGCCCGCGTCGTCCTGCGAGAGGCCGGTGAGCTCGGTGCCCCAGCGGATGTCGATCAGCCCCGGCGCCGCGGCGTTGCGGCGTTCGATCTCCTGGAGCAGGTAGTGCTCGGCGTAGTACTGCTCGAGGTTGATCATCGGCGGCAGCTTCTGCCGCGCGTCGTGCGGCATCTCGAAGCGGAACACCTCCTCGGTCTTGTAGAAGCTGCGCCCGCCAGTCCACGGCAGGCCCTTCGCCAGGAAGGCCGGCAGCACGCCCAGCCGCGCCATGATCTCCAGGCTGCGGCGCGAGATGCAGGCCGCGCGGCTGCCGACGCAGACCGTGTCGTCGGCCTCGAGGATCACGCTGCGCACGCCATGGTTGGCGAGCCCCAGCGCGAGCGCCATGCCGACCGGGCCGCCGCCCGCGATCACCACCGGATGGCTGCCGCCCGCCACGGCCTCGAGGCCGTCGGCCGCGAGCGCGGGCAGGCGCACCGGGTAGCGCGTGTAGTCGAAGGCGCCGACCGAGGGCGGCAGGCCGGCCGCTGTCGGCGGCAGCGGTCCACCGGCGGCGTCGCCAGGGCGCGCGGCCGGCGCGGCCGGCGCAACAGGCACGGGGTTCGAGAGAGCAACGGGGCGGTTCATGCCCGGGATTGTCCCGACGCGCCCGGCGCCGCATTGTCATAACTTCGTACGAAGTGTTTACCCGAATCCCCCGCCCTCTCCCCGCCCCATGAAACGCTGGCGCCTTCCCGCCGCGCCCGAGGCCACGCTGTCGGCCAGCGTGGTCGGCGACGTGCTCGCCGGCGTCGGCACGCCGCACCTCGCGGCCAGCTACCTCGCCGCGATGCAGCGCGTGATGCCGGTCACCTTCTGCACCGTGTTCGCGGTCGGCGCCAGCGGGCGCATCGAGACCGTGTCGGCCGCCAGCAGCTACGGCAGCACGGCCGAGCGCACGGCCGAGCGCTACGTGGCGCAGCGCTTCGACCTGCTCGATCCCAACATGGCCTGGCTGGCCGCGCGCAAGCTGCCGCGGCGCGCGCAGCTGTGGCTGGGCCACCAGCTCGGCGACGAGGTGGCCGATCCGGCCTACCGCGCCGCCTGCTATGGGGACGTCGGCATCCGCGAGCGTGCCTCGGTGCTGTTGCTGCTGCCCACGGGCCAGCGCGTGGCCGTGAGCTTCTACCGCAGCCTGGCGCAGCCCGAGTTCGGCGCCGCCGACTTTGCCGTCATCGAGCGCCACGCCACCCTGCTGGCCGACGCCACCACCGCCCACGGTCGCAGCGCCGTGGCCGCGCGCGAGGCCACGGCACCGGCGCTGGCCTCGCGGCTGCTCACGCTGAGCCTGCGCGAGCGCGAGGTCATCGGCCACCTGATGGCCGGGCGCACCGCGAAGGAGGCGGCGCGCGAGATCGGGGTCGAGCTCACGACCGTGCGCACCCACCAGTACCGGGCGTTCCGGCGGCTGGGGATACGGTCGCAGAAGGAATTGCTGCGCGGCTGGCCAGGCTCAAGCGTTCCGCCATGAGCCTGTCGGGGACGAGCGTTGATTTACGCTTTATAAGCCCTTGATTTTGCTGGAGTTTTTTTCTTCTAAAGGCCAGCTAAAGGGTTCTAAGAGATTTAGCTCTTGGACTCGTTGCCCGCGATACGCCACCGCGCCCAGCGGCGCAGCCCTTTCAGCTCGGCGCGCCCCTCCGTGCGCAGTTCCATCAACAAGGTCTGAACCGCGCTGGCCGGCAGAGCGGGCAGCACCTGCCGCAGTTCCGCCAGCGGTGCGCCTTCATGCCCTTGCCTGGCCAGATGCTTCAGCAACAGCGCCTTGTTGGTTTCGCGGTCGAGTCCCTTCTTTCTCGTGTGCGTCCCCTTCGCACCGAGCACGGCGTAGAGCGCCTCGGACAGGATGTAGTGCGTGCCTTTGCCACGCCCCAGGGACTCCACCGCTCCGGCGGCGATGAGTCCGGGCAACCGCTCTCTCAGATCCGCGGGCAGATCCCGTTCGTATTGCAGACATTCCAGCGCCAGGTAGTCGCGCGTGGTGAACGAGCTCCGCGTGTCCTCGCCCAAGCGTTCCATGAAGCGGACGAAGCCGGGATTGCGCACGCCGCCTTCGAGCGTCAGCCTCACCTCATGGTCCGAGGTGCCGGCAAAGCTGGGCAACGGCTTTCCTTGGCGAATGGCCGTCTCCACCATCAGGTTCAATCCCTGGCCCGAGCGCTCGATCAATCCGCACTTTGCCAACGCTTCCGCGAGGCGTCGGTTCCTCGGGTATTGCCGATCGACAATGTTTTCGGGCGTGATTCCCGCAGGCAGCCCGCCAGGACTGACGACTTCAAGGCGCTTCGCATACTGACGCACGAACACCGAGCCACCCAGTCGATAGTCGCGGTGCGCCAGCGCATTGAGAACCGCCTCCCGCACAGGCACTTCGTCGAAGGTCGGAATGTCGATGCGAAAGAAATCGTCCTGGAAGCTCTGCCTGTCGTTGCGCAGGTTGATCTTGGACCACAGCGCGTCTTGCCAGAGCATGAAGCCTTCACGGTACTCCTCCCGATCGGCCGCCGGTCCCGAGGCCTCCGAGGACCGGTACTCGAATATCACTTCGGCCTGCGCGAGATGTCGTGTCAGTGCCTTGCGGGTGCCAAACAGAATCAAGGCGGCATAGCTCACCCGGTCATCGATCAACAGCTCCGCATCGCGCAGCGTTTCGACATCGCTCAGCACCAGCTTGCGCGTATCACCGGTCCGCCTGGCCCAGCGCTCACGGAAAAGCCCGATGGCCGCAGGTGCCAGATCCTCGATGGAAGCACCCTCGCATATTTCCACGGAGAAATCCGAATCCGTCTCCGCGAATATCGCCTTGAGCTCCGCGTCACCCATCGCGGCGAGTTCATCGCCTGCTCGCTTCAGGTAGCGGCCCTTGGCATGCCACGGCGCTCCTGGTGAGCGAGGAGGGATGTGGACCACGACGACACGGCCTTCCGGCAATCTCAGCTCTTCAACCGAGACGCGTTGGTTCAATTGCTGATGCAGACCCGCCTCGGTTCGACCCGGCTCCGAAAATGCCATCGACCCCACGACAACGCGTGGACGCCTGTCGGTGACGCCGAAGATCATCTTGCCGCCGCCCTCGTTGGCCAGCGCTGCGCAGTACTCCACCAGCTTGTCGAAGTGGAAGTTGCTCTTCGCTTCCTTGAATTCCAGCCGAGCGCCCTCCGGCTCGTCCAGCCATTGCAACAACTGCTCGTGAGAAGTCGGCATCGGGAAACTTCAGCCTGAAGGGAGCAGAGCGTCGGAAGGCACTCAGTCTTGACGGTCCTCGGCGGTTGCTTCCTTCGGCTCCGCTGGTGCGACTTCCGCCGCCTTCGCGCGCCCACCCGGCGCCACGATCTCCTGGTCGATCGCGCCGAACATCGAGCGGCCGTCGAGCCCCTTCATCTCGATGCGGATGGTGTCGCCATAGCGCATGAACTCGGTCGAGGGCGCGCCGTCCTGGATGGTCTCGATGCAGCGCTTCTCGGCGATGCACGAATAGCCGCGCGGCCATTCCATGCGGCCGTTCTTCTCCACGCCCTTGTTGCTCACGGTGCCGCTGCCGACGATGCTGCCGGCGCGCACGTTGCGCGTCTTGGCGACGTGGGCGATGAGCTGGCCGAAGTGGAAGGTCATCTCGGGACCCGCCTCGCACAGGCCGACCTTGCGGCCGTTCCAGTTGCTCTGCAGCGCGAGGTGCACGCGGCCGCCGGCCCAGGCCTCGCCGAGCTCGTCGAGGGTCACGGCCACGGGGCTGAAGGCGGTGGCGGGCTTGCTCTGGAAGAAGCCGAAGCCCTTGGCGAGCTCGGCCGGGATCAGGTTGCGCAGGCTGACATCGTTGGCCAGCATCACGAGGCGGATGCCGTCGAGCGCCTGCTCGGGCGTGGCGCCCATCTTCACGTCGCCGGTGACGACCGCGATCTCGGCCTCGAAATCGATGCCCATGGCCTCGCTGGGCACGACCACGTCGTCGGTCGGGCCGATGAAGTCGTCGCTGCCGCCCTGGTACATCAGCGGGTCCTGGTAGAAGCTCTCGGGCACCTCGGCATTGCGCGCCTTGCGCACCAGCTCGACGTGGTTGAGGTAGGCCGAGCCGTCGGCCCACTGGTAGGCGCGCGGCAGCGGCGCCATGCACTGGGCGGGATCGAAGGGAAAGGCATGGCGCGCGCGGCCGGCGTTGAGCGCGGCGTACAGGTCCTGCAGTTGCGGCGCCATGAAACCCCAGTCGTCGAGCACCTGCTGCAGGCGGTGGGCGATGCCGGTGGCGTAGTGGGCGAGCGTGAGGTCGCGCGACACGACGACGAGCTGGCCGTCGCGGGAGCCGTCCTTGAGGGTGGCGAGTTTCATGGTGCGGTGCTGGGAAAAGGCGACGGGGCGCCGCGCCGGGCCGCGCGCCGCTCCCCTAAACTGATTGGACGGGCGGCAGTGTACCGAGGTGGCTTCGATGAACCTCGGCGGCGACGCCCACTCCACCTTCCATGCCGACGACCGTCGCCCCGCCGTCCTCCGCCCTGGCGCCCTCCCCGGTGCCCTGGCGGCCTTCGTGGCGGGCGCTGGCGCTGCTGATCCTGCTGGTGGCGCTCGCGCACATGGCGCTGCTGGGCCTCGCGCCGGCCGGGCTCGGGGCCGAGCCGGTGTCGCCGATCACCAAGTTCAGCACGCGCACGATCGTGATCGCGCCGCCGGTGGCCGAAACGCCCGCGGCGGCGCCGCCACCGGCCGCGACGGCCCCGCCCGCGGCGACCAAGCCGCTGCGGCCGCGCGCGGTGCATGCGCCGCGGCCCAAGCCCGATCCGGTCCCCGCTGCGGCCGCGCCCTCGCCCGACCCCGCGCCCGAGGCCACGACGCCCAAGGATCCCGAATCGCCCGACCTGGTGGCGCAGGCTGCTCCCGATTCAGGAGCAGCAACCACGCCCGAACCGCCCGCCAGCGCCCCCGCCGCCCCATCGGCCACGCCGGCCAGCGCCCCCGCTGCCGGCACCGGCGAAGCGACCACCACCATGGCCGGCACCCAGTCGCTGCGCATCCCGGGCTCTGTCACGCTGGATTTCGAGGCCACGGGCCAGATCGGCGCCTCGCCGCAGCGTGGCGTGTTCGGCGAGCTGGTGTGGCTGCACGACGGCACCCGCTACGACGGCCGGCTCACGCTCAAGGCCGTCTTCTTCACCTTGCTGAACTGGCGCAGCACCGGCCAGATCGGCCTGTCGGGCCTGGAGCCCGAGCGCTATTCCGAGAGCCGCAAGGCCGAGGTGGCCTCGCATTTCGCGCGCGACCGCGGCGAGGTGGTGTTCAGCAACAACGCGCCGCCCGTGCCGCTCCAGCCCGGCGCCCAGGACCGCATGAGCGTCATGATGCAGCTCGGCGGCCTGCTGGCGGCCAGCCCCGAGCGCTACCCGGCCGGCACCCGGATCGCGATCCAGACCGTGGGCGCGCGCGATGCCGACGTCTGGGTGTTCGTGGTCGGCGACGAGGAGAAGCTGAGCCTGCCGGCCGGCGAGTACCTGGCGCGCAAGCTCACGCGCGATCCGCGCAAGCCTTTCGACCGCAAAGTCGAGCTCTGGCTGGCCCCGGCCTACGGCTACCTGCCGGTGCGGATCCGCCAGACCGAGCCGAACGGCGACTTCGCCGACGCCCAATTGCGCAAACCCCTACCCGCCGCACCGGCCGGTTGATGCGAAAAACCACGCATCCAAACGTTTTAATGGCAACACGACAACCCATCTTGAAACTGGCGCGTTGATTGCTATGTAACCCTCATGAACGCCCTCGACATCCTCACAGGCCCCGCCATGAACATGCTTTACGACTCGGATTCCTTCGTCGTCGTGCACGTGCAGCCGAACGAAGGCGAAGTTCCGGCCGAACCCAACGTGCCGGTGCTCGAGCGCCACGGTTTCGAGATCGTCGATAAGCGCTCCGGCAAGGAGCTCTACCTCGACGGTTCCTGGGCCGAGCTGTTCCGCCAGCAGATCGCGGCCTGGCAGCTCAACACGCCGACCCAGGAAGAGGTCGAAGACACGCTCGAAGGCTATGCCGAGCTGGCGCAGACGCCGCTGCTGGTGCACTGAGCCGAGCCCGAGCCTCGTGCTACAAAAAACGAAGCGCCCCGCGGGGCGCTTTTTCTTTGGGGCGCGACGAACGGCCGCCGCCGGGCCGCCCCAAGGCGGCCGCGCCTCCCCCTCGGGGGGTGGAGTTACAGGAGCGAAGCGAGTGAAAAGCCGGGGGGCTAACGATAGATCCAGCGGAACATCGGCCCCACCAGCAGCAGCACCGCCACCAGCCGGCAGACCTGGAACGCCGTCACCACCGGCACCCCGAGCTGCAGCACCTTGGCCGTGATCGACATCTCGGCGATGCCGCCCGGCGAGGTGCCGAGGATCATGGTGGCCGGATGCAGCCCCGTGGCCCAGGCCAGCAGCCAGGCCACGCCGGCACACACCACGAGCATGGCCAGCGTGCCCAGCGTCACCGAGCCCAGCCAGCGCGGCGCGGTGTGCAGGAACTCGCGGCTGAAGCGCACGCCCAGGCTGACGGCGATCAGCAGCTGCGCGGCATTCGACATCCAGCCCGGCACCGCCGACAGCGACAGCCCGGCGACGGTGAAACCCATCGCGACCAACAGCGCCCCCATGAACCACGGGTTGGTGCGGCCCAGGGCGCGCATCGCCAAGCCGCCCGCGCCGGTGGCCACGGCCAGCAGCGCGAGGCCGCCGGGGTTCACTTCGCGCGCGCTCGGCGGGCTGATCTCCAGGCCGTGCAGCCCGCTCCACTGCATCGCGAACGGGATCGTCACCGTCACGATCAGCACGCGCAGGCTGTGGGCCGCGGCCACCAGGTCGGTGCGCGCGCCCTTGGCCTCGGCCAGCAAGGTCATCTCCGAGGCGCCGCCGATCGCGCCCGCGAAGTAAGTCGTGGCTCTCATGGAACGCTCCGGCACCTGGGGCATGCGCGGTGCATGCAGGCCGTAGAGCCAGCGCCCGAAGCCCCAGCCCAGCAGCAGCGCCCAGGCGATCGCGAGCACGATCGCCCACCAGACGCTGGCCACCAGCGCGACCACGTGCGGCGTGAAGTACAGGCCCAGCGCGGTGCCGATGGTCCACTGCCCGGCATTGCGCAGCGGCACGTGGCTGGCCATGGGCGCGCCGGCGATCGAGGCCAGCGACACCGCCAGCAGCGGGCCGATCATCCAGGGCAGCGGGGTGTGGAGCGCGAGGCAGATCTGGGCCGCCACGAAGGCGAGCAGCAGCGTGGCCAGCACGCGGACCGGGAAGGAAAGGGACACGCGGAACGGACGGACAGGCGGTAGGGGCAAAGGACGGCAGCGCGCGCGGCGCCGTTGCGTAGTATGGCGCGATGTCTTTCGCGCACCGGCCCGTCTCCTCCCTCCTGCTTGCTCTTCTCGGCAGCACCCTCATCGCCGGCTGCGCGGGCTGGCCCGGCGGCGCCGAGGCGCCCGACGCCCCCATCGCGCGCCGCGTCGAGGCCCTGCTGCCCACGGACGCCCTGCTGCTCGGCGAACAGCACGACGCCCCCGAGCACCATGCGATCGAGCGCGAGACGGTCGAGGCGCTGGCCGCGCGCGGCCGGCTCGCCGCGCTGGCGCTCGAGATGGCCGAGGAAGGCAACGGCACCGCCCACCTGCCGGCCGCGGCCACCGAGGCCCAGGTGCGCACCGCGCTGAGCTGGAACGACAAGGCCTGGCCCTGGGCCGACTACGGTCCGGCCGTGATGGCCGCGGTGCGCGCCGGCGTGCCGGTGGTCGGCGCCAACCTGCCGCGCGCGCGCATGAAGGACGCGATGGCCGACGTCTCGCTCGACGTGCAGCTCAACGGCGAGGCCTACACCGCGCAGCAGGACGCCGTGCGCGAGGGCCACTGCAAGCTGCTGCCCGAATCGCAGATCGTGCCCATGACCCGGATCCAGGTCGGCCGCGACCGCGCCATGGCCCAGGCCATCGTCAAGGCGCGCCAGCCGGGCCGTACCGTGCTGCTGATCGCGGGCGCGGGCCATGTCGACCGTCAGCTCGGCGTGGCGCAGCACCTGCCGAACGACGTCTCGTTCAAGGCCGTGCGCCTGCTCGCCGCGCCCGCCGGTGCCGACGCCACCTCGGCCGGCTACGACCGCACCTGGCGCACGCCGCCGCTGCCCGAGAAGGACTACTGCGCGGAACTCCGCAAGTCGATGGGCCCGGCGAAGAAGTCCTGAGCGACCCGGACGTGCGAAGGCCGCGGCAGGACAGGCGTCCGGCCGCGGCCTTCGTCTTTCATGCGGCGGGCCCGCGGGCCCGCGCCCGCCTCAGCGCGACAGGATCGACGAGGTCGCAGAGTTGCCGGTGGCCGAGGCCGTGACCTGGTTGCCCGTGGTGCGCAAGGTGCTGCTGCCCACTGGTCCCACCACGCCGACGCCGAAGTTCACCGTCGTCACCGTGGCCGACACCGCGCCGCTGTTGACCTGGTAGTTGCCGACCGCCGCGCTCGCCGTGCCGGTGTTCAGCGCGGTCTGCGTCACGCGGTTGGTGGCGCTGTTGCCGAAGGCCTGCGCGCTCAGCGTGTTGCCGTAGACACCGACGCTGCCGTTGAGCGTGCCCGGGCCGGTCGCGTTGAGCGCCACCTGGTAGCTGGTGTTCGTGCTGGACGCGTTCACCGGCCCGCTGTTGGTCTGGCTGTTGAGCACGCCCACGCTGGCGCCGAGGTTGAGCGCCAGCGGCGAGGCCACGAAGCCCACGCTGCCGCTCGGGGCCGCGCCGCCGTAGCTGCCGCCCGCGCTCGAGTCGACCAGGTTGGTGGCCGCGTTGCCGCGCGCCAGCGCCGAGGTGGTGTTGCCGTTGAGGGCCACGCTGCCCGCGTTGAGCGGATCGGTGCCCGCGATCGTCACGCCCGCGGCCGTGACGGCCGACGAGGTCACCACCGCGCTGCTGGTCTGCGCGTTCGACACCCCCACGCTCGCGCCCTGCGTCGCGTCGCCCGCCACCGTGGCGGTGTTGATCGCGCGGTTCGCCGAGGCCTCGGCCAGCGTGCTGCTGTTCGAGATCGTCACCGCGCCGTTGAACAGCCCCGCCGTGTTCGGCACCAGCCGGTCGTCGTTGTAGATCGCGGTGCTGGCGCTGCTGGTGACCGAGGTCGACGCGGCCTGGCGGTTCGCCACCAGGTGGTCGCCCGTGGCCGCCTGCCCGCCCGCCGCCGTTTCCGACAGCGCCACCGCACCCGTCGTCGCCGCCGGCTGCAGGTTGGCGGCCTTCACGTCGAGCGTGTTGGTCGCGTCGTTCATCACGCCCAGCGCCGTGTTGGTGTTGCCCGAGAGCCGCACCGACGAGCCCGAGGACGCGGCCGGCGCGAACAGCTCGGAGCTCGAGCTGGCCGCGACCGCCGCCTGGCCGACCTGCGTCGACTGGACCACCGCGCGCGCATCGACGTTGGCGCCCGAGAGCGTCATGCCGTTGACCGTGGTGTTCGAGGCGGCGCGCGCGCTCTGCCGGTTGTCGGACACGCTCAGCGTCGCGCCCTGCACCGCGGCGGTGCCGGTGGTGTCGATGCCGATGCTGCCGGTGGCGATCGCGCCCACCGGGCCGGCGCCCACCTGCACGTTGACCAGCGCATGGTCGGCGCTCGCGAGCACCGCCGAGCCCGCGGCCGCGGTCCCCGCCGAGCCCGCCAGGCCCGTGGCGATGGCCCCGCCCTTCACCTCGATGCTGTTGGTCGAGGCATTGCCGGTGGCGGCCGCGCCGGTGGTGTTGCCCTCGAGCGTGGCGCTGCTGTCGATCAGCGCGGTGGTGCCGTTCAGGGTCAGCCGGGTCGTGTTGTTGGCGACCCCGCCCACGGCGGCGCTGCTGGCCTGCGAGTTCAGCAGGCCGGTGGTGGCGCCCTGCGACGCACCGCCCGTGAGCGACACCGCATTGCCCGCGCGGTTGCCCGCGGCCTCGGCCAGCGTCTGGTTGCCCGACATCGCGACCGCGCTGTCGACCACGCCCGGGCCGCCCGGCACGGCGCGGTCGTCGTTGTAGATCGCGCTGTCGGCGGTCGCGCTGGCCGAGGTGGCGGCCGACTGGCGGTTCATCAGCGCATGGATGGCGACGGTGCCCCCGTCGCCCGGCCCCGCGGTCTGCAGCACCAGGGTGGGCAGGATCGCGCTGGCCGTGGTGTCGGCCGCGACGGCGATGCGGCTGGTCGCGTCGTTGACCACGGCCAGCGCGCTGTTGGCGTTGCCCGAGATCGTCACCGACGCGCTCGACACCGAGGCCGGCGCGAAGGCCTGCACGAAGGAACGCGCCTCCACCGCCGCCAGGCTGGCCTGGCCCGACTGCAGCGCCGAGGTGGCCGAGACGCTGCCGGCCGCCAGCGCGATGTCGTTGCTGGCGCTGTTGGCCACCGCCTTCGCGCTCTGGGCGTTGTTCGACACGCTGAGCGTGCTGCCGTCGACCCCCGTGCCCGGCGCGGTGTCGATGCCGAAGGCACCGGCCGCCTTGGACGAGATCGTCGCGGTGCTCAGCATCAGCTGCGCGTTCGACAGCGCATGGTCGCCGAGCGCGCCGGTCAGCACCGCGGCGTTGGCCGCCGCGGCCACCGGCAGCACGCCGCCCGTGTCGATGGTGTTGCCCTTCACGTCGATGCCGTTGACGGCCGTGTTGCCGGTGGCGGCGCCGCGCACCGCGTTGCCGTCCACCGAGAGCTGCGAGTCGACGATGCCCTTGCCGCTGACCGCGAGCTGCACCCCGGCCTGGTCGGTCAGCGCGCCGCCCTCGAGTCCGAGCTCGGAGTTGGTCTTGGCGGTGGTGACCTGCAGGTTCTGCACCGCCGTGGTGGTGGCGATGCCGGCCGCGCCGAGCCGCACGCCGTTGACCGCGCTGTTGCTGGTCGCGGCGGCCGCGGTGGTGTTGTTGTCGGCATCGATCTTCGAGTTGCCGACGCCGAAGGCGATCTGCGTCAGCACCTCGGGCCCGCCGCTGCGCGTGGCCGCCACCGTGCCCTGGCCCGACTGCGCGTTCTGCACGCTGAACGAGGCATCGGTGGTCGCGACCCCGCCGGTGACGGGGGCGCCCGAGAGCACGAGGCCCGCCGTGTCGATCGAGGTGGCCGTCACGTCCACCGTGTTGCCGGTGGCGCGGCTGCCGTAGGCCAGGGCCTGGGTGGTGTTGCCGCTGCTCGAGACCGAGGCGTCCTGCAGGCCGCCGCCGACCACCGTGCGCACCACGTTGCCGCCGACCGTGTTGGCCTCGACCTTGGTGTTGGCACCGGCCACCGACTGCACGTTGGTCACGTTGGCCACCGAGGCGAAGTCGCTCGAGGCGATCTGGTTGGCCGCGAGCTTCAGGCCATTGGCCGCGTCGTTGCCGTAGCTCGCGGCGACGAAGGCGTTGCGGTCGTTGCCGAGGCTGGCCGACGCCACGTCGCCGCTCACCGAGGCCGCGAACGAATTCACGCCGCTGGCCGTGGTGCCCACCGTCGACTGGATCGACTGGCTGCCGAGGATGGCGTAGGAGGCATTCACCGCCGGCTGCGTGGCCAGGCTGTTGTCGAAGGGCAGGTTGTTGCCGAGGTTGGCCGTGATGGTCGAGGCGACGTCCGTGGACGGGTTCACCGTGACGTTGCCGGCCTGCACGCCCAGCGTGCTGGTGGCCGAGTTGCCGTAGGCGATCGCGCGCTGCAGGTTGTCGCTGACCGCGGCCGAGCCTCTCAACAGGTCGCCGAACACGGCGACGCGGGCCTCGGGCACGCTGAGCACCGCGCCGACCGAGGAGGTGGCATCGTTCATCTGCACGCTGGCGATGCCGGCGCCGGTGCCGACCGCATTGCCCTTGATCGACAGGTCGCTGGTGGCGCCGCTGCCGACCGCCACCGCCTCCTGGCGATTGCCGGTGAGCGACAGCGCGCTGTCGGCCACCGTGGCCGGTCCGTTCGCGACCAGCCAGACCTTGGAGCCGCCGTTGATCGCCGTGACGGTGCTGCCGTTGTAGTTGCCCTGCAGGTTGGTCAGCGTGACGGCGCCGGTGGCCGACACGCGGCCGTCGGCGCTGGTGCCGCCGCCGAGCGCCACCGCATCGCTGCCCAGCGCCACGGTGTTGGCGTCGAGCGCCAGGCCCTGGTTGATCTGGTTGCCGCGCGCCGCGACCGCCGAACTGTTGTTCGCCACGGTCACGGTGCTGGCCTTCGTCTGGCCGATGGCATCGCCGGTCTGCACCGCGATGACGCTGCCGCTGGCGACGGCCGACACCGTCGACTCGGTGTTGGCCTGCTGGTTCGAGATGCCCGCCGTGCCCGTGAAGCTGGCCGCGGTGTTGCCCGGCAGGATCGCGCTCGAGGCGATGTTGCCGGTGGCCGCGGCGCTCACGCTGTTGTCCTTGAGCGTGACGCTGCCGCTGTCGATGGACTGCACGCCCGCCAGCACCTGGCCGTTGATGGTCTGTGCCAGCACGCTGGAGCGCAGGTTGCCCTGGCTGTTGAGCACGGCCAGGTCGGCATCGAGGGTGGTGGTGACTGCCGTGCCGCCGTGCACGCTGGCGTTGACCGGCGTGAGGGGCGGGGTCGCGGCGACCACCGACACGCCGTTCATCACGATGCGGTTGCCCGCGCTGCCGGCGGTGGCCGAGAGCGCCTCGTTGCCGGTGGCGGCGCTCGAGATGGTGTTGCCCTGCACCGAGAGCGAGCCGCGCAGTTCGTTGACCTGGCCCGCGGGCGCGCCGGTGACCAGCGCCTGCACGGTCGAGTTGGTGTTGTCGGCCGCATGCGTGACCGCCGCGAGGATGCCGTTGCCGTTGGCCTGCAGGTTCGACACCACCGCCGAGCCCGCGAAGCTCGGCGCCGCGCCCGACTGGATCTCGGCCGCGCTGCTCGCGCTGTTGCCCCGGAGCGTGGCCGACAGCGTGTTGCGGTCGAGCGTGGCGCCGGCGATCACGATGTTGCCCGGCAGCGTCGAGGTCAGCGCCAGGTCGATCCTGTTGTTGGCCAGGCCCGCGCCCGAGGCCGGGCCGGTGCCCAGCTGCAGCGAGGTCACGACGATGTTGCCCTGCGCGTCGAACAGCGGCGTGCCGCCCGGGTAGGTCAGCGCCGCACCGCCGGTGATGCCGACGGCGCCGGCCATCGCGCCGCCGGTCACCAGCGAGCTGCCCTTGTTGATCGCGGTCGAGGCCGAGATCGTGTTGTCGGTGGCGGCCGCGCTGCCGTTCGTGAAGTTGTTGAGCTCGACCGCGAGCCTGCTGTTGGCGACGCCGGCGGCGATCGATCCGCTGTTGGTGGCCACGCCCAGCGAGGCCGCGTTGTCGACCGGCGTGGAGGCCGGGCTGCCCGAGGCGGGCTGGATCGCGTTCGCGAAGTCGTTGCCGGCGGCGCTGGCGCCGATCAGGTTGCCGGTGGTGCTGGCCGCGATCGGGTTCGGATTGGCCGGCGTGCCGCTGACCGTGGTGCCGCCGATGGCGCCCGTGATCCCCGCCGTCACGCCGTTGGTGTTGGAGGGCTGCGAGTTCGCCGTCGACGCTCCCGACACCGAGCCGTTGAGCGTGTTGCTCACGGTGGTGTCGGCCGCCTGCGCGGCGCCGGCGGCGAGCAGCGCGACCGCGACCGCGGAACCGATGCGGCTGAGACTGGTGGCGGGCCTGCGGGCGCCCCGATTGCGGATCTTGCGAGCTTTCATGGCGTGACTCCTGGTGTGAAGACGTTGTGGACGAAAGGGACGGACGAACGCAGGGGAACCGGGCCGCCCTCGCAGGCGCGCACGGTTCGCGGGAACGGGGGTGTCAGCTGCCGCGGCCGGGGGCGGCGGCGGGATCGGGGCTGGCGGCGGCGGCGGGGCCGCTCGCGCTGACGGTCTCGGCCGCCTGGGGTACGGCGGCGGTGTCGGCGGCGCCGGCCGGGGCGACCGCGCTGTCGCCCGCCGGTGCCGGCGCGGGCGCGACGGAGGCGCTGGGCGTGGGCGCGACCGTGGCGGCGCCCTGCGGCGCGGCGGGCGCCGGCCCGTTGCCCACCACGGGCGCGCCGATGCGCAGCTTCGCGATCTCCTGCAGCCCGGGGCCGTCGCGGTGGATCGAGGTGTCGGCCGCGTCGGGTCGCCACAGCACCGTGATCGCGCCCGGCGGAATGCCGCGGTTGGCCAGCGCCGAGGTCACGGCGGCGATGCGCTGGTCGATCAGCTCGTCGCGCTTGCGCGCATCCCAGTTCTCGGTGTCGCGCGCCACCAGCACGATGTCGGTGGCGCCCTTCTTCGCGGCGCCCGCGACCTGGTCGATCTGCGCCAGCGCGCTGCCGCCGAGCGTGGTGGCGCCGAAGTCGAAGGCCACCTGCAGCGCCGCGCCGGTCAGCCGCGCGCCGCCCGTGCCCGCGGCGTTGACGGCCACGCCCGGGGCCGCCTGCACCACCGGCGGCGCCGCGCCGCCGGCCGCACCGGCATCGGCCGGGTTCTGCACCTTGCGCAGCTGCTCGGCCGGCACCAGCGGGATCTGCTCGCCGCCGCCCGGGCGCAGGGTCATGCAGGGCCGGTGGTCGACCTGCGTGACCGCGGCCATCAGCCGCACCACGCCTTCCTCGAGCGCGGCGCGCACGCCCATCTGAACCGGCTCCTGGCCCTTGGCGCCGATGTCGACGTCGTAGAGCCGGCTGCCGAAGAAGCGGAACACGTTGAGCCCGACCTCGTAGCCGTTGAACTGCTTGGTGAGGCTCACCGTGCGCACCACCATCAGCGAGCGCGTGTCGACGATGCGCAGGTCCACGCCGACCGACTGGGTGAAGGTGCGCGCCTTCACGCCGACCTGGTTCACCGCCACCTCGGCGCCGCCCGAGTTGATGTTGTAGTTGAGCTCGGTGATGCCGCCGACGATGAAGTAGTCGGACTTGTTGATCGTGCCGCCGAAGTACGGCAGCCACGGCACCACCTGCGCGCCGCCGCCCGGCCCGCCGCCGAGCTGGTGCGTGCGGCCGTCGCCGAGCTGGCGCCGGTCGGCGTAGGCCAGCTCGCGCTCGGCGATCACCGGGTCGAAGCGCTCGGCGATGCGCACCGCGCCGCCGAGCTTGCCGAGCGCCGAATAGACCATCAGCGCGCCACCCTGCGTGATCGCGTTGCCCTCGTTGATGCTGTACTTGCCGGTGTAGTCCTTCACGTCGCCCACGCCGATCACCACCTCGGGCCGGCGCGTGGCCGCGATGTGGTCGGCGAAGCAGGCCAGCACCGGTTCCATCGGCGTGACGTTGTCGCGCACCGAGGGGCCGAGCACCACCGGTGCCTCGTTGGGCGCGAAGCGCTGCTGCGGCGCCGAGGTGCAGCCGGCCAGCACCAGCGCGCCGGCCAGCGGCGCCGCGAGAAAGACCGCCCGGCGGGCGTGGGGCGAGATGCAGTGCATGGCGCCCCCGTTCAGTTGAGCACGCCGAAGGCACAGGCGGCGCTGCCGTTCACCCCCGCCGTCTGCGCACCGGTGTTGCCCTGGGCCGAGTTCAGCGCCTGCCAGGCCGCGCCCTGCACCTGCGTGCTGGTGCCGCCGACCACCGCCGAGCCCACCGTGCCCGCGTTGGCCTGGTTGGTGCCCACCACCGCGGCGCCGAGCGTGCCGACCGCGCTGTTGCTGTCGTTGCCCGTGGCGCCCGAGCGCGCCCCGGCATTCGCGGGCGAGTTGGCGACCGTGCTGTTGTTGCCGTCGTTGCCGGTCGAGGTCGCCGAGACGTTGCAGTTGTACTGGCGCCCGACGGTGGTGTTGTAGACCGGCGCCGCGTAGTAGCCGCTCTTCTGCTTGCGGATCATGTCCTGCACCGCGGCCTGATTGACCTTGTCGGAGCTGGTCTGGAACTGCCAGGCGGCGTTCTCGCCGACGTTGTTGGCCTGCGCGCGCGGCGCCGCCACCAGGAGCAGCGCCACCACCAGGGCCACGTGCACCGTGGCGGCCCAGGGCGCACCACGACGACGATCGGAGCACCGGGATACGGCGGCACGGGATGCACGAGGCATGGCAGCTCCTTTCAGGAGGAAGAGCACTTAAACGAAAAGTGCTACTTCTTTGTAAAGAGGATGCTATGGATCGGGCAGGTGGGCTGGCTATTCCGGAAACCAGTAGTACCTATGAGTACAAACCAGCGGTGATTACTGGATGGCCGGACAGTGCGGCCGCCCCGATCCTGTGCGCCGCACAGCGGTCCGATCGGGGCTCGCGCCCCCGTGGCGGGGGCGCGTCCGCGGCCCGTTGCGGGCCGCGGTGGGGCCTGCGATCAGGCGTGCGCCTTGATCGCGTCCGCCAGCGTGTTCACCAGCGTGTCGATGTGCGACTTCTCGACGATGTACGGCGGCGCGATCACCAGCACGTCGCCCGCGGGGCGCACCAGCGCGCCCTTGTGGAAGCAGTCGAGGAAGATGTCGTAGGCGCGCTTGCCGGGCGCGCCCGCGATCGGCGCCAGCTCGACCGCCGCGGCCAGGCCGAGGCTGCGGATGCCGATCACGTTGGGCAGGCCCTTGAAGGTGCCGTGGAAGGCGTCGCCCAGCAGCTTGCCCATCTCGCCGGCGCGCGGGAACAGGCTTTCCTTCTCGAACAGCTCGAGCGTGGCGATCGCCGCGGCGCAGGCCACCGGGTGGCCCGAGTAGGTGTAGCCGTGGAAGAACTCGACCACGTGCTCGGGCGCGTCGGTCTTCATCATCGCGTCGTAGAGCTTGTCGCGGCAGATCACGCCGCCCAGCGGGATCACGCCGTTGGTCACGCACTTGGCGAAGTTCAGCATGTCGGGCACCACACCAAAGTAGTCCGACGCGAAGTTGGTGCCCATGCGGCCGAAGCCGGTGATGACCTCGTCGAAGATCAGCAGGATGCCGTGCTTGTCGCAGATCTCGCGCAGGCGCTGGAGGTAGCCCTGCGGCGGCAGGTACCAGCCGGCCGAACCGGCCACCGGCTCGACGATGATCGCGGCCACGTTGCTCGGGTCGTGCAGCGGCAGGATGCGGGTCTCGAGCTCGACCAGCGGGTCCTCGGCCCACACCGGTTCCTGGTTGTGGATGTAGGCGTTGTTGACCGGGTCGTGGATGAAGCGCATGTGGTCCACGCGCGGCAGGAAGGCCGAGCCGAACACCTTGCGGTTGCCCGGGATGCCGCCCACCGACATGCCGCCGAAGCCCACGCCGTGGTAGCCGCGCTCGCGGCCGATGAAGACGTTGCGGTGGCCCTCGCCGCGCGCGCGGTGGTAGGCCAGCGCCACCTTCATCGAGGTGTCGGCGGCCTCGCTGCCGGAGTTGCAGAACAGCACCTTGTTGAGGTCGCCGGGGGCCAGCGCGGCGATCATCTCGGCCGCGCGGAAGGCCTTGTCGTTGCTGATCTGGAAGGCAGTGGCGTAGTCGAGCGTGTCGAGCTGCTGCTTGATCGCCTCGTTGATCGGCTTGCGGTTGTGGCCCGCGCCCACGCACCACAGCGACGAGATGCCGTCGATCACCTTGCGGCCGTCGTGGGTGGTGAACTCCATCCCGTCGGCCGCCACGAAGACCCGCGGGTCCTTCTTGAAATGGCGGTTCGGGGTGAAGGGCAACCACTGGTTGTCCATGTTGAAGTCCTGGTAGGCCATGCGCGTGCTCCTGTGTGTCTCGTCGGAATGTGGAAGGTCCCGCCGCCGAACGGCCGGCGCCCCGGGAAAAGGGACGCGGCGGACGGGGAGAACGGCATTCTGGCACCCCTGCGACAATCACGCCCCTGACCATGACCACCACCCCTGCCTACATCCTCACCCTCTCCTGCCCCGACCGCACGGGCATCGTGCATGCCGTCTCCGGCTTCCTGCTGGAGCGCGGCGGCAACATCGAAGAGGCCGCCCAGTACAACGACCACGACACGGGCCTGTTCTTCATGCGCGTGCGCTTCGCCTGCGCCGAGCACGGCGAGGCCGCGCTGCGCGAGCAGCTCGCCGCCTTCGCCCAGGGCTTCGGCATGACCTTGCAATTGCAGGCCGCCGCCCAGCCGATGAAGACGGTGATCCTGGTCAGCAAGGAAGGCCACTGCCTCAACGACCTGCTGTTCCGCTGGAAGAGCGGCCTCCTGGCCATCGACGTGCGCGCGATCGTCTCGAATCACCGCGACTTCTACCAGCTGGCGGCCAGCTACAACGTGCCCTTCCACCACATCCCGGTGACGGCCGCGACCAAGGCGCAGGCCGAGGCGAAGCAGCTCGAGATCATCGAGGCCGAGGGCGCCGAGCTCGTGGTGCTGGCGCGCTACATGCAGATCCTCAGCAACGGCCTGTGCCAGAGCCTGGCCGGCCGCGCGATCAACATCCACCACTCGTTCCTGCCGAGCTTCAAGGGCGCCAAGCCCTACTACCAGGCGCACGACCGCGGCGTGAAGCTGATCGGCGCCACCGCCCACTACGTGACGGCCGACCTCGACGAGGGCCCGATCATCGAGCAGGACGTGGCGCGCGCCGACCACACCGACACCGTCGAGGACCTCACGGCCCGCGGCCGCGACACCGAGAGCCAGGTGCTGGCGCGCGCGGTGAAGTGGCACAGCGAGCACCGCGTGCTGCTCAACGGGCACCGCACCGTCGTGTTCCGCTGAGCGAGCGTCGCCCGGAAAGAAAAAAGCCCCCGGGGCGGCCTTTGCAGGTCGCCCCGGGGGCTTTTTCATGCCGGCCGCGTCAGTTGCGGTTCGGGTTGTTCGGGCGGCGGTCGTAGCGATTGGGCACGCCGTCGCCGTCGCGGTCCCAGCGGCCGGCGCTGTAGGCCCAGCGGCCGCCTTCCTGGCGCCATTCGGGCGCGCGGTAGGCATAGCCCGGGCGGGCCCGCACCCAGACGCCGTTGGTCCAGACATGGCGGCCGCCGCGCCACTCGTAGTGGCCCGGTGCCCAGACATAGCCGCGGCGCGGCGGCGGCACCCGCTCGTAGCGCGGCGGCGGCGGAGGCACCTGGATCATGACCACCGGCTGCGCCTGGGCGGCCGTCGGCAGCGTGAGCGCGCCCACCGAGAACAGCGAGGTGGCGGCGACGGAAAAAGCGATGGCTGCGAGTCTTTTCATGGCAAGGCTCCATGAGTTGTTGGAGGAGCCTTCATGCTGCCGGTGCCTTGTGAACCGCCTGTAAGCGCCACGCGAAATCTTGTGTAGAGCTGTGACGCGGCGCCCGGCGCGCCGCCTGCAGGCGGCGGCCGACGCGCGTAGGCCTATTCCCGCAATTCCTGCAGATCGACCGCGCCGGCCATCGCCGCGAGGCCCGCGGCATTGGGATGCAGGTGGTCGCCGCTGTCGTAGGCCGGCAGCAGTGCCAGCGGCTGCGCCGGGTTGCGCACCGCGGCGTCGAAATCGACCACCGCGTCCACGTCCTGCCGGCCGCGGATCCAGCGGTTGACCGCGCCGCGCAGCGCCTCGGTGTGCTCGTTCCAGTACGACGAGCCGCCGAACGGCGGGATCGTGCCCAGCAGCACCTTCAGGCCCTTCTCGCGCGCCTGCCGCACCAGTTGCTGCAGCCCGGCCTGCAACTGCTCGGGCGTCGGGATCTCGCTCGCCGGCACCACCTGCCCGGGCGCGCCGATGAAGGCGGTGCGGCCGATGTCGTTGGTGCCCATCAGCACGATCACGTGCGTGACGCCGCTCTGGCCCAGCACGTCGGCGCCGAAGCGCGCGAGGCCGCTCTGCCCCGCGCCGCCGTAGAGCAGCCGGTTGCCGCCGATGCCGACGTTGAGCACCGCCACCTCGCGCGCGGCGCCCGGGCCCGGGCTCTTGCGCAGCAGCGTGGCCAGTTGCTGCGGGTACGAATTGCCGCCGCCGTCGCCGTCGAGCCCGCCCGCGGTGATCGAATCGCCGAAGGCCACCACCGTGCGGATGGCGCGCGCGGCCCAGACGTCCACGCCCGTCACGAAGGCATTGACCGGCACCCGCTGCGCGTCGGGCAGGCGCGGCGCCGACACCGCGTTGCCGTTCGACATCCAGGTCGCGTTGCTCGGCTGCAGGTGCACCGTCGACAGCGGCGTGGAACGCTCGAAGTAGCTGCTGACCACCAGCGTCTGGCCGGCCTCGACCGCGAAGTCGATGCCGTCGCTCCAGGCATCGGCGCCCGGTGCGATCGTGAGGCCCGGGCGGCCCTCGAAGCGCAAGGGCTGCAGCGAGGCCGGCGAGATCGCGCCGCCACCCGTGCCGCGTGCCACGCTCGCGGCGCTCACGGCCAGTGGCGCGGTGCCGAAGCGGTTGGAGAAGCGCACGCGCAGACGCGACCCGCCCACGCTGGGCTGCAGCTGCTGGCGCAGCGTGAGGCCGGGGAAGGCGCGGTCCTCGGGCGCCACCGGCGGCGGCGTGCCCAGCGGCGAGAGCTGGCGGAAATCCAGCGGCGCGGCGGCCCAGCTGCCGACCCAGTGCTCACCGGCGATCGGGGCAGCGGGCGCACCCGAGGGGGTCGCGGCATGCGCGACGGCGGCGAACAGCGCCAGGCACAGCATGCCCGTCGCCAGCCTGGCGCCGATCCCGGCGAATCGATGTGAAACCAGCGTCATGCCCCTCGCGCAAAAGCGCCAAAGTGTACGGAGCCACCGTGTCACTTCGCGCGGCAGGGTCTGCCGCCTGGTTACCAGGTGTCTACGTAGGGCGCCGGCGCCTCATGGGGACGCGTGGCCGAGGCCAGCCCGCGCACCAGCCAGTCGCGCGTCTGCGCGGGATCGATCACGGCGTCGATCTCCAGCGTCTGCGCCATGTGGATCGCCTCGCCGTTCTCGTACTGCTGCGCCACCAGCTGCTTGAACAGCGCATCGCGCTCGGCCCCTTCGGCCGCCGCGGCCAGCTCCTTGCGGAAGCCCAGCCGCACCGCGCCCTCGAGTCCCATCGCGCCGAACTCGCCCGTGGGCCAGGCCACGGTGAACACCGGCGCGTCGAAGCCGCCGGCCGTCATCGCCTGCGCGCCCAGGCCGTAGCCCTTGCGCAGCACCACCGCGAAGAAGGGCACGCGCAGGTGCGAGGCCACCATGAACATGCGGCAGACATGGCGCACCTGCGCCTGCGCCTCGATCTCGGGGCCGACCATGAAGCCCGGCGTGTCGCACAGCGAGACGATCGGCAGGCCGTGCGCATTGCACAGCTGCATGAAGCGCGCCGACTTGTCGGCCGCCTCCACGTCGATCGCGCCGCCCAGGTGGTGCGGGTTGTTGGCCATCAGGCCCACGGGCTTGCCCTCGATGCGCGCGAGCGCGGTCACGATGCCCGCGCCGAAGCCCGCGCGCAGCTCGAGCAGCGAGCCGGTGTCGGCCACGCCGCGCATCGCGGCGCGCACGTCGTACACGCGCAGCCGGTTCTCGGGCACCACGTGGCGCAAGGCGCGCGGGTCGGCGCACTGCCAGTCCGTGACCGGGCCCTGGAAGTACGACAGGTACTGCTTCGCGGCCGCGACAGCCGCGGCCTCGTCCTCCACCAGGATGTCGATCACGCCGTTGCGCGACTGCACGCTGCTCGGCCCGATCTGCTCGGGCGCGAAGGTGCCGAGGCCGCCGCCCTCGATCATCGCGGGGCCGCTCATGCCGATGTTGCTGCCGCGCGTGGCGATGATCACGTCGGCGCAGCCCAGCAAGGCCGCGTTGCCCGCGAAGCAGCGGCCATGCACGATGCCGACCACCGGCACCTTGCCCGAGAGCGCGGCGAACTGGCTGAAGGTGTGGTTGTTGAGGCCCGCCACGATCGGCATGTCGGTGTCGCCGGGCCGCCCCCCGCCGCCCTCGGCGAACAGCACCACCGGCAGCCGCAGCTGGTGCGCCACCGCGAGCAGCCGGTCGGTCTTGTGGTGGTTGCGCATGCCCTGCGTGCCGGCCAGCACCGTGTAGTCGTAGGCCAGCACGGCGCAGCGCGACTTCTCGGGGCCGAACTGCCTCGCGTTGATGCTGCCGATGCCGGTCACCATGCCGTCGGCCGGCGTGTTGGCGACCAGGTCCTCGAGCGTGCGGCGGCGCGTCTGCGCCGCGATGGCGAGCGCGCCGTACTCGATGAAGTTGCCGGGATCGGCCGCGCTGTCGCAGAGGTCGGCGATGTTCTCGCGCGCGGTGCGCCCGCCCTGTGCATGGCGCTTGTCGACGGCGGCCCGGCGGTTCTCGTCGAGCGTGAACGCATGGCGGTCGATGACCTTCTTCAGGTCGGGCCGGATCGCGTCGAGGTCGTGCGCGGCGCGCGCCTCGGTGTCCACGGCCTGCGCGTCGACCGCCTCCAGCCGCAGCAGCGACTGGCCCTCGACCAGGTAGTCGCCGGGCGCGGCCAGCAGTGCCACCACGCGGCCCGCGGTGGGCGCGTGCAGCAGGTGTTCCATCTTCATGGCCTCGAGCACGCCGAGCTGCGCGCCCGCGGGCAGCACGTCGCCGACCGCGACCTCGAACTGCACCAGCTTCGCAGGCATCGGGGCCTTGACCGTGAGGCCATCGTCGGCTTCATCGATCGTGGAGGCCGCCGCCGGCGCGACGATCGGCACGATCTCCTTCGCGCGTTTTTCGAACGCCGTTGCGGCCGCCAGCAGATCGCCCAGGTGCGCCTCGACGAAGCGCGTGTGCACCAACTGGGTCGCGAACTCGGGCCGCGCGGCGATCGCGCGCAGCAGCGGCAGGTTGGTAGCGATGCCCTCGATGCGGCACTCGTCGAGCGCACGCAGCGAGCGGCGCAGCGCATCGGCGAAGCGCGCCGAGGGCGCATGCACGATCAGCTTGGCCAGCAGCGTGTCGTAGTGTGGCGAGGGCGCCAGGCCCGCATAGCCATGCGTGTCGACGCGCACGCCGGGCCCGGCGGGCAGCTCGAAGCGCGCCAGCGTGCCGCCCGAGGGCCGCGCCTGGCCCTGCGCATCGAGGGTCTCGGCATTGATGCGCCACTGCAGCGCGAAGCCGCGCTGCGCCGCGGTGCGGTCGGCCTCGATACCGAGCGCGGCCAGCGATTCGCCGGCCGCCACCGCGATCTGCAGCTGCACCAGGTCCAGCCCGGTCACGGCCTCGGTCACCGTGTGCTCGACCTGCAGCCGCGGGTTGGCCTCGATGAAAACGTAGGGCAGCGTGGCCGAGGCCGCGTCGACCAGGAACTCGAAGGTGCCGAGCCCGCGATAGCCCACGGCCCGCGCCATGCGCAGCGCGGCCTGCGTGAGCTGCGCGCGCAGCGCCTCGGGCAGCGAGGGACTGGGCGCGATCTCGACCAGCTTCTGGAAGCGCCGCTGCAAGGTGCACTCGCGCTCGCCGAGGCTGGCCACGGCCTGGCCGTCGCCGAGCACCTGCACCTCGATGTGGCGCGCATCGCGCATCAGCCGCTCGACGTACACGCCCTCGATGCCGAAGGCCGCGCGCGCTTCCGACATGCAGCGCGCATGCGCCTCGGCCAGTTCGCCCGCCTCGTGCACCGCGCGCATGCCGCGCCCGCCGCCGCCGCCGATGGCCTTGACCATCACGCCCGCGCCCTGCGCCTGCTGCTCGGCGAAGAAGGCCTGCGCCTGCGCGAGCGTCACCGCGCCCGCGCTGCCGGGCATCACGGGCACCTCGCAGCGCGTGGCCAGTTCGCGCGCGCGCGCCTTGTCGCCGAACAGCGCGAGCTGCTCGGGCGTGGGCCCGATGAAGACCAGGCCCGCATCGGCGCAGGCCTGCGCGAAGTCGGCGCGCTCGCTGAGGAAGCCGTAGCCCGGATGCACCGCGTCGCAGCCCTGCGCCTTCGCGGCCGCGATCAGCGCGCCGATGTCGAGGTAGGCCGCGGGCCCGGTCGCGTCGAGCGCGAGCGCCACGTCGGCCAGCTGCACGTGGAGGGCCGAGGCGTCGTCGCGCGCATGCACGGCCACGCTGGCGATGCCGAGGTCGCGCAGGGCGCGCACCAGGCGCACGGCGATCTCGCCGCGGTTGGCAATCAGGACTTTGGAAAACACGCGGGGTCTTTCAGTTCTTGTCTTTGAGCAGCCGGCGCAGCACCTTGCCGGCGCCGGTGGTGGGCAATGCATCGATGAAGCTCACGGAGCGCGGCGCCTTGTAGCTCGCCATGTTCTCGCGCGACCAGGCGATCAGCGCCTCGGCCGCGATCTCGGCGCCGGGCTTGCGCACCACGAAGGCCTTGACCACCTCGCCCTTCTCGGGATCGGGCTGCGCGATCACCGCGGCCTGCGCCACCGCCGGATGCTTGATCAGGATGGTCTCGACCTCCTCGGGGAACACGCTGTAGCCCGAGACCTTGATCATCTCCTTGAAGCGGCCGATGAAGGTCAGGTAGCCATCGGCATCGAGCTTGCCCATGTCGCCCGTGTGCACCCAGCCGTCGCGCAGCGTGGCGGCCGTGGCTTCGGGCTTGTTCCAGTAGCCCTTGAAGGAGCCCGGGCTGGTCAGCACGATCTCGCCGACCTCGCCGGTGGGGATGTCGGCCTGCGTGTCGGTGTCGACGATGCGGATCGTGACGCCCGGCACCGCCACGCCCTGCGTGCCCCAGCGCGGCGCATGGCGCGGCGTGTAGGTGTCGCAGGTGTGGGTTTCGCTCAGGCCGTAGGCGGCCTCGAAGGAGGTGCAGTTCGGCGCATGCGAACGCCACTGCGCGGCCAGCGGCTCGGTGAAGGCGATGCCGAAGCTGGTGACCGGGTTCATGCGCAGGCTCGCGAGGTCGAAGCCCGCGATGTCGGGCAGCTGCATGCAGGCCACGTTCATCGGCGCGATGCTGTACCACCAGCTCACGCGGTGGTGCGCAATGGCCTGCAGCGCCGCGCGCGGATCGAAGCGGTGCAGCAGCACCGAGGCCGCGCCCGTGAGCACCGGCACGTTGACGCCCATCAGCATGCCGGCGATGTGATACAGCGGCGCGATCGACAGCAGCACGTCGTCGGGCCCGACGCCGTTGCAGTCGGCCGCGGCGCGGGTCTTGAACAGCGCGTTGCCGTAGCTGAGCATCGCGCCCTTGGGCAGGCCGGTGGTGCCCGAGGTGTAGGTCATCAGCGCGACGTCGTCCATGGCGATCGCCACCGGCCGCGGCTTCGCGGCGGCGTTCATCGCGGCGAGGAAGTCCTCGCAGCCCGCGGGCACCGTGCGTGCGGCGTTGCGCTCTGCGGCGAGTTCGGCCGGCAGGTCGAGCGCGGGCGTCTCAGGCAAGAGGTCGGCGTAGTGCACGACGAACACGTGTTCGAGCGCGCTGCCGGGCTTCACCTTCTCGACCACCGGCAGCAGCGGCGCGGCCGCGACGATCACACGCGCCTTCAGGTCGTTGACCTGGTAGGCGAGCTCGTGCTCCTTGTTGAGCGGCCCGCTGGGGCAGACGATGGCGCCGATCTTCTGGATGCCGAAGTGCGCCACCAGGTACTGCGGGCAGTTGTTGAGGAACAGCACCACCGGCTCGCCCTTGGCCACGCCCAGGGCCTGCAGCCGCGCGGCGAAGGCATCGCTCGCGCGGTCCAGTTCGCGCCAGCTCATCGCATGGCCGTACCAGTGGCAGGCCGGATGCTCGCCGCGCTCGCGCGC
>Ga0209902_100580_pt1 | contig 34928 bp, 34 predicted proteins | sample FECB27metaG_FD_188304 | JGI IMG/M metagenome (GOLD analysis project Ga0209902, IMG submission 188304) | Cyanobacterial communities from the Joint Genome Institute, California, USA - FECB-27 (SPAdes) (version 2) | ecosystem: Environmental > Aquatic > Thermal springs > Hot (42-90C) > Microbial mats...
CTGCGCGAGCATCGCGCAGCAGGAACTGCCGAACTACCGCGCGACCAAGCTGCTGCCGGTCTACACGGTCTACACCGACGACAAGGAGCCGACCTCGTCGGTGTCGCTGATCGATTCGCCGCCGGGCTGTCTGGTGATCCGGCGCTATGTCGAATACGGCTGGCGCGATCCGGCAGCTGCTGCGGCAGTACCGGCAGCGGCGCCCGCACCGGCGGCACCGGCCGGGCAGCAGGCGCCGAAGCGGCGCTGAGCCGCGCGCCTCCCGCTCAGGCCGCGGCGCCGAGCAGCGACGTCATCGCTTCGTGGATCCAGCGCCACTCGGTGCCCTGCGCGGCGGCCGCGCCGGCATCCTCGCCGCGCAGCACGGCCATCAGTTCCTGGTAGCGCGCCGAGCGCGCGTGGTGCTTGCGGTATTGCCCCAGTTGCCAGGCGAGAAATTTCTCGTCGGGCGCGCGGCGCATGGCCTTCGCCGAGGCCGCGAGCCAGTCCTGCGCGATGGCCCGGCCGGCTTGCGACGCGGGCTCGGTGCGCGCGGCGATCGCGTCGCGCACGCGGGCCAGCGTGGCGGTGGCCGCTTCCGCATAGGCGGCGGGATCGAATTCGCCATTCCACATGCCGGCCGCCTCGGCGCGCATGCTCGCGATGAAGGCCTGGTCGCCGAGCATGGCGGCCAGCTCGGTCCAGGCGTCGATCTGCGCGGGCGTGGGTTCGGCCGGCAGTTCGGGCGTGGCGGCATCGACCATCTGACGCTTCCAGTCGTCGCCCATGCGGGCGCCGGCGGCCACCTGGTCGTAGAAGTTCTCGATGGTCTGGCGAAGGCGGGTGTTCGAAAGGGTGGTCACGGTCCAGAGTCTCCGTAGCGAGGTTTCGGTGGGTTGCTTCTCGTCGGCCAGCGTCGCGCGCAGCACGGCGGCGATGCGGCGGCGGGAAGCGATTTCCGCTTCCAGGGCCTGGAGGCGGATCGTCAGAACGTCGGTGAGCGACAGGTGCTGCGACAGCGTCCGCCCGATGGTCTCGAGCCCGATGCCGGCGTCGCGCAGCGATCGGATCAGGTCCAGCCGCGCCACGTCGTCATGGGTGTAGCCGCGGTAGTTGGCCTCGCTGCGCGCCGCGGGCGGCAGCAGGCCCGCGTCCGAGTAGAACCGGATGCGCCGCACCGACACGCCGCTGAGCTTGGCGATCTCGCCGATGGAAAGCAGTCGTTTGACGTTCATGGGCGGGTTGTAGCGTCTCCACCGGGTGGAGGGTCAAGCGTTCCGGAGCGCCGGCAATGCAAGCCCGTCTCCGACACGCGCGGTCGCCCTCGGCCGGCCGGCCTCGGGCCGCCCCGGTCGCACCATGGCTGAGCGCCGCGCGCCTGCCTCGCGGCGAAGGAGACACGCATGCCGCTGGCCTCGTTGATCGGCCGCTGGGCCATGAAGCCTTTCTCGAAGGCGCTGCCGCCGCTGGGCGACACCGAACGCGCCGCGCTCGAAGCGGGCACCGTCGGCTTCGAAGGCCAACTGTTCGCCGGCCGCCCCGATTTCGATGCGCTCGCCGCCTTCGGGCCCAACCGCCTGACCGAGCGCGAACAGGCCTTCATCGACCGCGAGGTGCGCACGCTGTGCGCGATGCTCGACGACCATGCGATCGACGAAGCGAAGGACCTGTCGCCCGAGGTGTGGCGCTACCTGCGCGAGCAGCGCTTCTTCGGGATGATCATTCCCGAGCAATTCGGCGGCCTCGGCTTCGGCCACCATGCGCACGCGACGGTGGTGGCGCGCATCGCCACCGTCAACGTCGCGACCGCGGTCACGGTGATGGTGCCCAATTCGCTCGGCCCGGCCGAACTGCTGCTGCGCTACGGCACCGACCGCCAGAAGCAGCACTACCTGCCGCGTCTGGCCGATGGCCGCGAGCTGCCGTGCTTCGGTCTGACCTCGCCCTACGCGGGCTCCGATGCCGCTTCGATCCCCGACCGCGGCGTGCTGGTGGAGCGCGAGTTCGAGGGCCGGCGCACGCGCGGCTTCCTGGTCGATTTCGACAAGCGCTACATCACGCTGGCGCCCGTGGCCACCGTGGTCGGCCTGGCCTTCCACGCGGTCGACGAGAGCCGGCCCGAGGGCCAGCGCGATCTCGGCATCACCTGCGCGCTGATCCCGGTGCCGCACGCGGGCATGGAGATCGGCCGGCGCCATCGCCCGATGGACAGCGCCTTCATGAACGGCCCCATCCACGGCCGCCAGGTCTTCGTGCCGATGGACTGGGTGATCGGCGGCGAGCCGCAGGTCGGCCAGGGCTGGCGCATGCTGATGGAGTGCCTGGCCGCGGGCCGCGCCATCTCGCTGCCCGCGCTCGGCTCGGCGATGCAGCAGACCGCGCTGTTCGTGAGCAACGGCTATGGCCGCATCCGCGAGCAGTTCGGCCTGCCGGTGGGCAAGTTCCACGCGGTGGCGGGGCTGGTGGCCCAGATGTCGGCCGAGCTCTATGCGAGCGACGCCGCGCGCCGCTTCACCGCCTGCGCGCTCGATGCCGGCGAGCGGCCCAGCGTGGCGAGCGCGATCCTCAAGGTGCAGCTGACCGAGGCCGGCCGGCGCGCGGTCAACCACGGCATGGACATCCTCGGCGGCAAGGGCATCATTTCAGGCCCCTCGAACCTGCTGGGCGTGGCCTACCGGCAGGCGCCGATCGCGATCACGGTGGAGGGCGCCAACATCCTCACGCGCGCGCTGATCGTGTTCGGCCAGGGCGCGGTGCGCTGCCATCCGCACGTGCTCGACGAGATGGCCGCGGTGCAGGCGAACGACGAGACCGCGCTCGGCAAGGCGCTGATGGCGCATGGTGGGCACGTGGCGCGCAACCTCTGGCACAGCCTGTTCGGCGCGCCGGTGCTGGGCCGTCCGCCCGAGGCGCTGGCGCCCGAGGCCCGGCTGATCGCGCGCATGAGCGCCAAGTACGCGCTCACCGCCGACCTCGCCATGGGCATGCTCGGCGGCAAGCTCAAGCGCATGGAACTGCTGTCGGCGCGGCTCGGCGACGTGCTGGCCCACCTGTACCTGGCGAGCGCCTGCGTCTGGCGCTACGGCGTGGAGGCGGCGCCCGAGATGCTGCCCTTCGCGCAGGCCGCGATCCGCGTGCAACTCGACCAGGCGGCGGCGATCCTGCACGACCTCTATGCCAACCTGCCCACGCCGGGCCGGCGCTTCATCGGCGCGCTGGTGCTGCGGCGCACCGCGCACCTGGCGCCGCTGCGCGACGTGCAGCTGCTGGCGCTGGCCGAGACGCTGCGCACCCGGCCCGACGTGGTCGCCCGGCTGGTGCCCGATCTCAGCGAACCCGCGGCCGGCGGCCTGCGCGACCTGATGAGCGCGCTGGAACTCGGCGACCGGCTCGGCGAGGAAACCGCGGCGCTCAACAAGGTGCTGCGGCGCACGAACTCGCTCGAGGCCGCGGCCCGCACGGCGGCCGATCCGGCGCTCGCGCTGGCCTATCTGCGCGCGGCCGACAAGGTGATCCAGGTCGACGACGTACCGGGGCCGAAGGCGCGTGACGAGGACGAGGCGGGGGAGGGCGCGCTCAGCCCGCCGCGCCAGCCTGCGCCTTCGCCTGCGCAACCAGGGCCGGCAGCGCCGCCGCCGTCTGCGCATCGGCCGGAAAGAACGACTCCACCGCGAGTTCCTGCAACGTGATGTCCACCGGCGTGCCGAAGATGGTGGTGGTGCTGATGAAGCTCAGCACGCCGTTCGGCGTCACGAGCTGGAACGGCACCACCACGCCCGACAGCTCGCCGCCCGCGGGCGGGGTGTCGTGGCCGACATGGGGCACGGGGTAGGCCGCGAGCTCGTCGTGCAGCTCGACCAGCACGCGGTCGCCGGTGGCCGCGATCTGCTGCTGCAGCCGTTCGAGCAGGTGGGCGCGCCATTGCGCGAGGTTGGCGATGCGCGAGGCCAGCCCGTCGGGCCGCAGGCTCAGGCGCAGCACGTTGACCGGCGGCGTCACCAGCTCGGCCGACGCGCCTTCCATCAACAGCGGCACCAGCGCGTTGTAGGCCACCAGGTTCCAGTGGCGGTCCACCGCCAGCGCCGGAAAGGGCTCGTGGCCCTTGAGCACCAGGTCGACCGCGCGGCGCGCCGAGGCCATGGCCGGGTCGTCGAGCGAGCGCTGGCGGTACATGGGCGCGAAGCCCGCGGCCACCAATAGCGCGTTGCGCTCGCGCAGCGGCACGTCCAGCCGCTCGGCCAGCCGCAGCACCATCTCGCGGCTGGGCGCGGCGCGGCCGGTTTCCACGTAGCTCAGGTGCCGGGTCGAGACCTCGGCCTCCTGCGCCAGGTCGAGCTGGCTCAGGCGGCGGTGCGTGCGCCAGTGCCGCAGGTGCACGCCGAAGGGATCGCGCGCGCCCGGCTGGCCGGGCTTCGTGGGGTGGGGGCGGGGGGTGTTCATGGGGCCGCATTCTGGCGCGCGGGCCACGCATCGCCATGACCTGGCAGGTCATGGACGCTGTGCGCCGGTCCCGGAATCATCGACCCCAACGCAGCAGGACAGTCTTGCGGCGTACCACCCGAACCGAAGGAGAAACCTCATGACCGCACGTTCCACGCTCTTCGCCTCGCCGCGTTTCCTGCCCCGCGTGATGTGGGCCGACGCCGCCTCCTGCGCCGGCACCGGCGCGCTGCAGGTCGCTTTCACCGACACCCTGGCCCGCCTCACCGGCCTGCCGGCGGCGCTGCTGCTGGGCACCGGCGTGTTCCTGCTGGCCTATGCCGCCGCGGCCGCCTTCATGGCCAGCCGTGCCACCCCGCCGCGCACGCTGATCGGCGTGGTCATGCTCGGCAACCTGGGCTGGGCCGTGGCCTGCGCCGCCTTGCTGGCCGGTGGCCTGTTCCCGGTGACCGCGCTGGGCGTGGCCTGGGTGCTGGCGCAGGCGGTGTGCGTGCTGGTGCTGGCCGAGCTGCAATGGAGCGGGCTGCGCGCGAGCCGGCCGATGGCGCGGATGGCGCTGGCCTGAACGCCTTCCGCCCACAGACTGCCGAGGCGCCCCGCGAGGGCGCCTTTTTCGTGGCCACGCGGGAGGCCTTTTTGTCAATGGCCGCCATGGCCTTTTGCCCCCGCCGATGCGATGCCTGACTACAGCAATTGACATTCATCCCTGCTAACCTTTGAGGCGCTTCACGAACACATTCCCCAAGGAGTCCCACACATGGCCAAAGCACCGGCTCACGCCTTTGCGTCCACCCTCAAGACCTTCAAGACCGCATCGGGCAAGGCCGGCAAGTACTGGTCCCTCAAGGAGCTGGCCAAGCAGCATCCGAGCGTCGATCGGCTGCCGGTGTCGATCCGCATCGTGCTCGAGTCGGTGCTGCGCAATTGCGACGGCCAGAAGGTGTCGGCCAAGCATGTCGAGGAACTGGCCCACTGGGCGCCGAACGCCGAGCGCACCGACGAGATCCCCTTCGTCGTGACCCGCGTGGTGCTGCAGGACTTCACCGGCGTGCCGCTGCTGGCCGACCTGGCCGCCATGCGCAGCGTGGCCGCCAAGCTCGGCAAGTCGCCCAAGACCATCGAGCCGCTGGTGCCGGTCGACCTGGTGGTCGACCACTCGGTGATGGTCGACTACTACGGCACGCCCAAGGCGCTCGACCTCAACATGAAGCTCGAGTTCCAGCGCAACAACGAGCGCTACCAGTTCATGAAGTGGGGCATGCAGGCCTTCGACACCTTCCGTGTCGTGCCGCCGGGCTTCGGCATCGTGCACCAGGTCAACCTCGAGTACTTCGCGCGCGGCGTCTATTCGAATCCGAACGACAAGGGCGACGTCCCGGTCTACTACCCCGACTCGCTGGTCGGCACCGACAGCCACACGACCATGATCAACGGCGTGGGCGTGGTCGGCTGGGGCGTGGGCGGCATCGAGGCCGAGGCCGCGATGCTGGGCCAGCCGGTCTACATGCTCACGCCCGACGTGGTGGGCTTCGAGCTCACCGGCAAGCTGCGCGAGGGCGTGACCGCCACCGACCTGGTGCTGTTCGTCACCGCGATCCTGCGCGCCGAGAAGGTGGTGGGCAAGTTCGTCGAGTTCTTCGGTCCGGGCGCCGCCTCGATCGCCGTGCCCGACCGCGCCACCATCGGCAACATGGCGCCCGAGTACGGCGCCACCATGGGCTTCTTCCCGGTCGACGAGATGACGGTCGCCTACTTCGAGGGCACGGGCCGCACCAAGGAGGAGGTCGAGCGCTTCGAGGCCTACTACAAGGCGCAGGGCCTGTTCGGCATGCCCAACCCCGGCGACATCGACTACACCAAGGTCGTGCGCCTCGACCTCGGCACCGTCTCGCCGAGCCTGGCCGGCCCGAAGCGGCCGCAGGACCGCATCGACCTGGGCCATCTGTCGACCAAGTTCTCCGAGCTCTACAGCAAGCCCAACGACGCCAACGGCTTCAACCAGCCGGCCGACAAGCTCAAGCTGCGCTACCCGCTCGCACCGGCCGGCGCCGGCAACGACGAGGAGACCGCCGCGCCCGCGCCGGGCGCGCCGCGCGACCTGGTCGAGATGGTGGCCAACCGCACGACCAAGGCGGCCGCGCACGTGAGCGCCACCGCGCCGGCGGCACCGTCCAAGTCCAAGGGCGAGGTGACCATCGGCAACGGCGACGTGCTGATCGCCGCCATCACCTCGTGCACCAACACCTCGAACCCGAGCGTGATGCTGGCCGCGGGCCTGCTGGCCAAGAAGGCGGTGGAAGCCGGCCTCTCGGTCAAGCCGCACGTCAAGACCTCGCTGGCGCCCGGCTCGCGCATCGTGACCGAGTACCTCGAGAAGGCGGGCCTGCTGCCCTACCTCGAGAAGCTGGGCTTCTACCTCGCGGGCTACGGCTGCACCACCTGCATCGGCAACGCGGGCGACCTCACGCCCGAGATCAACGAGATCATCACCAGGAACGACCTGATCGGCGCGGCCGTGCTGTCGGGCAACCGCAACTTCGAGGCGCGCATCCATCCGAACCTCAAGGCCAACTTCCTGGCCTCGCCGCCGCTGGTGGTGGCCTTCGCGATCGCGGGCAACGTGATGGTCGACCTGATGACCCAGCCGGTGGGCAAGGGCAAGGGCGGCAAGGACGTCTACCTCGGCGACATCTGGCCCACGCCGAAGGAGATCGACCAGAACCTGCGCTTCGCGATGAACGCCAAGTCGTTCCGCGCCAACTACGACAAGGTCAAGACCGACCCGGGCAAGTTCTGGAGCAGCATCAAGGGCACCACGGGCCAGGTCTACGACTGGCCCACCTCGACCTACATCGCCGAGCCGCCATTCTTCGAGGGCTTCAAGATGAAGCCGCACGCCTCGGACGCGGGCTTCAAGGGCGCGCGCATCATGGCGCTGTTCGGCGACTCGATCACCACCGACCACATCTCGCCGGCCGGCTCGATCAAGGAAAGCTCGCCCGCGGGCATCTGGCTCAAGGCGCACGGCGTGCCCAAGGCCGACTTCAACAGCTACGGCTCGCGCCGCGGCAACCACGACGTGATGATGCGCGGCACCTTCGCCAACGTGCGCATCAAGAACCTGATGATTCCGCCGGACGCCAACGGCACGCAGGAGGAGGGCGGCGTCACGCTGTTCCAGCCCGGCAACGAGAAGATGTTCATCTACGACGCGGCCATGAAGTACATCGCCCAGGGCACGCCCACGGTGGTGTTCGGCGGCGAGGAGTACGGCACCGGCTCGTCGCGCGACTGGGCCGCCAAGGGCACGCAGCTGCTGGGCATCAAGGCCGTGGTGGCACGCAGCTTCGAGCGCATCCACCGCGCCAACCTGGTCGGCATGGGCGTGCTGCCGCTGCAGTTCCGCGGCGCCGATTCGTGGCAGACGCTGGGCCTCACGGGCGACGAGCAGATCGACGTGGTGATCGGCGGCGAGCTCAAGCCGCAGATGGACGTGAAGCTGGTCGTGCACCGCCCCGACGGCACGCACCAGGAGGTGACGGTGCGCCTGCGCATCGACACGCCGATCGAGGTCGACTACTACAAGCACGGCGGCATCCTGCCGTTCGTGCTGCGGCAACTGCTGGCCGCCTGATTCGGTGACGCGGGTCGGACTGATCTCCGACACCCACGGCCTGCTGCGCCCGCAGGCCGTGGCCGCCTTGCAGGGCTGCGACTTCATCGTGCACGGCGGCGACATCGGCAGTCCCGCCATCCTCGAAGCCCTGCGCGCGATCGCGCCGCTGACCGTGGTGCGCGGCAACAACGACCGCGAGGCCTGGGCCGAGGGCATTGCCGAGACCGAGCGCGTGGCCTTCGGCGGCGTGCATCTCTATGCCATTCACGATCTCGCGCAGCTCGCCATCGACCCGGCCGCGGCCGGCGTGCGCGTGGTGGTCTCGGGCCATTCGCACAAGCCCAGGATCGAGGAACGCGGCGGCGTGCTCTACGTGAACCCGGGCAGCGCGGGGCCGCGGCGCTTCAGCCTGCCGATCGCGGTCGCCGAGCTGCGGATCGAGGGCGGCGCGGTCGACGCGCGCATCGTCGAACTGGCGGTCTGACCCCGCCTGTCACAGGGCTTTCATTACCATTTGGTAAGAAAAGCCCATCAGATGAGAATGGTTCTTGTTTGATGGGTTATCCTCGTCCGCTCCTCCGGGGAGCCGACATGCAGCGCCGCTGATCGCGCCGGTTCCGGAGGGCTCCTCTCGCCCTGATTTCCGAAGCCGATGCTCATTCCCTTTCTCATCATGCTGCGCGAAGGCATCGAAGCCGCGCTGATCGTCGGCATCGTCGCCAGTTACCTCAAGCAGAGCGGGCGCGGCGCGCTGATGCCCGCGGTGTGGGTCGGCGTGCTGCTGGCCACCGCGCTGTCGCTGTTCGCGGGCGCCGGGCTGCAACTGCTCGCGGCCGAATTCCCGCAGAAGCAGCAGGAGCTGTTCGAGGGCGTGGTCGGGCTGATCGCGGTGGTGATGCTGACCTCGATGGTGTTCTGGATGCGCAAGGCCGCGCGCTCGATCAAGGGCGAGCTGCAGGCCTCGATCGACCAGGCGCTCGCCAAGGGCTCGGACGGCCAGGGCTGGGCGCTGATCGGCATGGTGTTCCTCGCGGTCGCGCGCGAGGGCCTGGAGTCGGTGTTCTTCCTGCTCGCGATCTTCCAGCAGAGCAGCGGCTGGGAAGCGCCCGTGGGCGCGCTTGCCGGCATCGCGGTGTCGGTGGTGGTCGGCTACGGCCTCTATTCGGGCGGCGTGCGGCTCGACCTGCGGCGCTTCTTCCGCTTCACCGGCCTGTTCATCCTGCTGGTGGCCGCGGGCCTGCTGGCCGGCGTGCTGCGCAAGCTGCACGAGGGCGGCGTCTGGAACCACCTGCAGACGGTGGTCTTCGACATGAGCGAAACCCTGCCGATGGACAGCCCGCTGGGCGCCGTGCTGTCGGGCCTGCTCGGCTACCAGGCCGCGCCCGTGGTGGGCGAGGTCGTCGTCTACCTGGCCTTCCTGGCCGTCGCCCTGTTCTTCTTCCTGCGTCCGGCCGTGCCGGCGCCGCGCGCGGCTGCGGCCGGCTGAAACCCCTCGATGTCCTCTTCCTCTCCCGAACCCAAGGCACCTTCCTCCCACCTGATGCGCGCGGCGGTCGCCGCGTCGGCCCTGCTGGCGCTCGCCGGCCTCGCGGCCTTCTGGTATGCCTCCAACCACGCGCGCCAGGCGCCGCCGAAGTCCGCCGACAACGCGGTCACCGTCACGATCCGCGGCAATGTCTGCGAGCCCAACGAGATCACGGTGCCGGCCGGGCGCACCACCTTCACCATCGTCAACCAGTCGAACCGCGCGCTCGAGTGGGAGATCCTCGATGGCGTGATGGTGGTGGAGGAGCGCGAGAACATCGCGCCGGGCTTCTCGCAGACCATGACGGTGAAGCTGCAGCCCGGCGATTTCGCCATCACCTGCGGCCTGCTGAGCAACCCGCGCGGCAAGCTGCGCGTGACGCCCTCGGCCGCCTCCGAGGCCGAGGCGGCGCGGCCCTCGCTGGTCAACTACGTGGGCGCGCTCGCCGAGTACCAGACCTTCCTGCGCCTGGAGGCCGGCACGCTCGAGGACGCGGTGCGCGCGCTGGCCGACGCGGTCCAGGCCGGCGACCTGCGGCAGGCGAGGGCGCTCTACGCGCCCGCGCACCAGGCCTACAAGCGCATCGAGCCGATGGCCGAACTGTTCGCCGACCTCGACACGCGCATCAACGCACGCGCCGACTACTTCGAGAAGCGCGAGGCCGATGCCGGCTTCACGGGCTTCCACCGCATCGAGTACGCGCTGTATGGCCAGAACGACCTGAAGCCGCTCGCGCCCGTGGTGGCGCAACTGATCGCCGACATCGGCGTGCTCAAGGAGCGGCTGCGCGGCCTGAACATGCCGCCCGAGCGGCTCGCGAGCTCGGCCTCGAAGCTGCTGCGCCGCGTGGCCGACAACCTGCCCGCGGGCGGCGAGGACCACTACGGCCATGCCGAACTCGCGAACCTGCAGGGCAGCTACGAAGGCACGAAGAAGATCGCCGACCTGCTGCAGCCACTGCTGGTGAAGGCCGCGCCCGCGCTGCAGAAGAGCGCGGACGAACGCTTCGCCGCCTTCGATGCCGCGCTCGCGCCGTACCGCGAAGGCGAGGGCTTCAAGCCCGCGCCGCTCGACGAGGCGCAGCGCAAGGCCCTGGCCGAACCCGTGCGCGCGCTGGCCGAGGAACTGGCCAAGGTGAATGCCGCGCTCGGCCTGGAATGAGGCTATTGCCGACCGACCTCTCATGACCACGAAGAACGAATCCCTCCCCACCGACGGGCCACCCGCCTCCCCGCACCGCCGCCGCATGCTCGGCGCGGCCGGTGCCGCCTTCGCCGGCCTGGCCGCGGCCGCGCATGCCGCCGCGCCCGCGGGCCCGCCCAACGGGCCCGATGCCGGCGCCCAGGTCACGGACGCGCCGCAGAGCACCCACACGCAGGACCGCGTGCCCTTCCGCGGCAAGCACCAGGCCGGCATCGTCACGCCGCGACCGACGGCCGGCATGATCGCTTCGTTCTACGTGCTGGCCGAGAACCGCGCCGACCTCGAACGCCTGTTCCGCACGCTGACCGAGCGCATCGCCTTCCTCACGCAGGGCGGCCCGCAGACCGATCCCGATCCCAAGCTGCCGCCCGCGGGCTCGGGCATCCTCGGGCCGGTGGTGCAGCCCGACGGGCTCACCGTCACCGTCTCGGTCGGCACCTCGCTGTTCGACGAGCGCTTCGGCCTCGCCGCGAAGAAGCCCAGGCGGCTGAACCAGATGCAGCGCCATCCGAACGACGCGCTCGATGCCGCGCTGTGCCATGGCGACCTGTCGATCCAGTTCTGCGCCAACACGCCCGACACCAACATCCACGCGCTGCGCGACATCATCAAGAACACGCCCGACCTGCTGGTGCTGCACTGGAAGCAGGAGGGCACGGTGCCGCCGATCCCGGCCGTGCCCGGCAAGCCGGCCGAGAGCGCGCGCAACTTCCTCGGTTTTCGCGACGGCTCGGCCAATCCCGACTCGGCCGACGACACGCTGATGGACCGCATCGTCTGGGTGCCGCCCGGCGGCGACGAGCCGGCCTGGGCGGTGGGCGGCAGCTACCAGGCGGTGCGCATCATCCGCAACTTCGTCGAGCGCTGGGACCGCACGCCGCTGCAGGAGCAGGAGGCCATCATGGGCCGGCTCAAGCCCACGGGCGCGCCGATGGACGGCGGCAGGACCGAGCACGACGTGCCCGACTACGCGAAGGACCCCGAGGGCAAGACCACGCCGCTCGACGCGCACATCCGGCTGGCCAACCCGCGCACCAAGGCGTCCGACAAGAACCTCATGCTGCGGCGGCCCTTCAACTATTCGAACGGCGTCACCAAGTCGGGCCAGCTCGAGATGGGCCTCTTGTTCATCTGCTACCAGGCCAACCTCGAGGACGGCTTCATCGCGGTGCAGACGCGCCTCGACGGCGAGCCGCTCGAGGAATACATCAAGCCCATCGGCGGCGGCTTCTTCTTCACGCTGCCGGGCGTGCGCGACGAGGCCGACTGGCTCGGCCGCAGCCTGATGGCGGCCTGAGCGCGCCGCGCGCCACCCAAAGTTTTTTCACCACCGTCAGAACCAAGGAGATCCATGACCGTGCAGTTCCGCCGTCGCTTCCTCGCCACCTTCCTCGCAGGCATCGCCGGCCTCTACGCCGCCGGCGCGCAGGCCGCCGTGTCGCCGCTCGAGCTGGTCGGCCCGATCTCCGACTACAAGATCTACGTCGCCGAGAACGTGCGCAAGCTGGCCGCGGACACCCGTGCCTTCACCGCCGCGGTGAAGGCCGGCGACATCGAGAAGGCGAAGAAGCTGTACGCGCCGACGCGCACGAGCTACGAGCGCATCGAGCCGGTGGCCGAGCTGTTCAACGACCTCGACAAGTCCATCGACTCGCGCGCCGACGACCACGAGAAGGCCGAGAAGGACCCGGCCTTCGGCGGCTTCCACCGCATCGAGTACGGCCTGTGGGTGCAGAAGAGCACGAAGGAGCTGAACCCCGTGGCCGACAAGCTGCTGGCCGACGTGCTCGAGCTGCAGAAGCGCCTGGGCGCGCTGACCTTCCCGCCCGAGAAGGTGGTGGGCGGCGCCGCCGTGCTGATGGAGGAGGTCGCGGCCACCAAGATCTCGGGCGAGGAGAACCGCTACAGCCACACCGACCTGTGGGATTTCCAGTCGAACTTCGAGGGCGCCTTCAAGATCGTCGAGCTGCTGCGCCCGCTGGTGGTGAAGGAGAACAGGGCCTTCTCGGACAAGACCGACGCCAACTTCAAGGTGGTGTTCGACACGCTCGCGAAGTACCGCACGCCCGATGGCGGCTTCGAAACCTATTCGAAGCTCAGCGAGCGCGACCGCAAGCTGCTCGCTGGCCGGGTCAACACGCTGGCCGAGGACCTGTCGAAGCTGCGCGGCATGCTCGGCCTGAACTGACCCTCGATCCCCGGGCCTGCCGGGGTCGAAACGCACCGGCGCGGGGCGCGATCGTCGGATTTGTGGGGTCTTGGTCAGGTTTACGCGATTGAGAATTGATAGCATCCTGGTTTTGCTAACTGGCGCTCCCGGGGTTCCGAGCGCACTCCCACCGTGCAAACCAACAACATCGCCGCCCAGGCGGCCACTGCGGCGGCCGCCGCGGGCCTGCGTCTCGACCAGCTTCCCGACCACCAGTGGGCCACCGTGCTCGACGTCGCCCGCCCCGAGGGCGCGGAGGACCGTGAGCTGGTGCTGCGCCTGACCGAGATCGGCTTCGTGCCGGGCGAGTCGGTGCGCATCGTCGCCAGCGGCATGCCGGGCCGCGAGCCGATCGCGGTGCGGCTGGGCCACACCACCTTCGCGCTGCGCCGCCACGAGGCCGCGTTGATCCACGTGGCGCCGGGCGCCGAGGTGGCCGGAGGTGCGCGTCATGGTTGAGGCCGTGATCCAGGGCCCGGGCGGTTTCGCCGCCACCGGCCAGCCCAACCGCATCGCGCTGCTGGGCAATCCCAACTGCGGCAAGACCGCGCTGTTCAACCTGCTGACCGGCAGCCGCCAGAAGGTCGCGAACTACGCGGGCGTGACCGTTGAGCGCAAGGAAGGCAGCTTGCGCACGCACGCGGGCCGGCGCGTGTTCGTGCTCGACCTGCCCGGTGCCTACAGCCTCAACGCGCTGTCGGCCGACGAGGCCGTCACGCGCGACGTCGTCACCGGCCAGAGCCAGGAGGCGCTGCCCGACCTGCTGGTCTGCGTGACCGACGCCACCAACCTGCGCCTGAATCTGCGCCTGGTGCTCGACGCCAAGAAGCTCGGCCTGCCGATGGTGGTCGCGCTCAACATGACCGACATGGCGCGCAAGCAGGGCATCGCGGTCGACACGGCCGTGCTGTCGCGCGAACTCGGCCTGCCAGTGATCGAGACCGTGGGCGTGCAGTCCGGTGGCGCCAAGGAATTGCTGGCCGTGCTCGACACCCCGGTGGCCGCGGCCACGCCCCAGCCCTGGCACGCGCCCGGCCTCGACGACGTGCTCGCCACCCAGCGCGAGGTGCGCCGCATCCTCGGCCTGGCGGTGAAGGAGCCCGCGAGCAGCCTGGTCACCAGCGACCGCATCGACCGCATCGTGATGCATCCGGTCTGGGGCATGCTGGTGCTCGCGGTCACCATGTTCCTGATGTTCCAGGCCGTGTTCAGCTGGGCCAACGTGCCGATGGACGCCATCAAGGCCGCCACCGAAGGCCTGGGCGAGCTGCTCAAGGCCCACATGCCCGAGGGCATGCTGCAGAGCCTGCTGGTCGACGGCGTGATCGCGGGCGTGGGCGGCGTGATCGTCTTCCTGCCGCAGATCCTGATCCTGTTCCTGTTCATCCTGGCGCTGGAAGATTCCGGCTACCTGCCGCGCGCGGCCTTCCTGCTCGACCGCGTGATGGGCACCGTGGGACTGTCGGGCCGCTCGTTCATTCCGCTGCTGTCGAGCTTCGCCTGCGCCATCCCGGGCGTGATGGCCACGCGCACCATCAGCAACTGGCGCGACCGCATCACCACCATCATGATCGCGCCGCTGATGACCTGCTCGGCGCGGCTGCCGGTCTATGCGCTGCTGATCGCGGCCTTCATCCCGGCGCGCACCGTGGCCGGCGTATTCAACCTGCAGGGCGTGGTGCTGTTCGCGCTCTACGTCTTCGGCATCGTCTCGGCGATGCTGGTGGCCTGGGTCATGAAGCGCTTCCGCGACAACACGCAGCGCTCGTCGCTGATGATGGAACTGCCGGCCTACCGCTGGCCCAATCCGCGCAACCTGCTGCTGGGCCTGTACGAGCGCGCATGGATCTTCATCCAGCGCGTGGGCACGATCATCCTCACGCTGACCATCCTGCTGTGGTTCCTCTCGACCTTCCCGTCGCCGCCCGAGGGCGCGACCGGACCGGCGATCCAGTACAGCCTGGCCGGCATGATCGGCCGCGGCCTCGAGCACATCTTCGCGCCCATCGGCTTCAACTGGCAGATCTCGATCGCGCTGGTGCCGGGCATGGCCGCGCGCGAAGTCGCGGTGGGCGCGCTGGGCACGGTCTACGCGCTCTCGGCCACCGGCGACGACGTGGCCGGCGCGCTCGAGCCGCTGATCGCCGGCAGCTGGTCGCTGGCGACCGCGCTGTCGCTGCTGGTCTGGTACGTGTTCGCGCCGCAATGCATCTCGACCCTGGCCACGGTCAAGCGCGAGACCGGCCAGTGGAAGTACGTGTGGATCATGGCGGGCTACCTGTTCGCGCTGGCCTACATCGCGTGCTTCATCACCTACCACGTTGCGGTGGCTCTCGGGGCGGGGTAAAACCGTCCCTGAAAGGCTAGCTTCCATGGCACAAGAACTGATCGTCGGATTGATCGTCGCGAGCGCCGCGTTCTACGCGGTCTGGCGCTGGATGCCCGCGGGCTGGCGGCGCAGCGCCGCGCGCAAGGTCGCCACCGGCACGCAGCGCGCCGGCCTCGTCGATGCCGAACGCGCCGCGCAACTGGCCGCCTCGCTCGCCAAGACCTCGGGCTGCGGCTCGTGCGACAGCTGCAGCAGCTGCGGTCCCAAATCCCCCCAGAACCCGGCTAGCCCGGCTTCCTCCTCCCCCGCCTCTTCGTCCTCCACGCGCTGAGGCCGATGCCAGCGCACATCCTCGTCGCCGGCGGCGGCATCGGGGGGCTGGCCACCGCATTGGCGCTGGCCGGCGGTGGTCATCGCGCCGACGTGTTCGAGCAGGCCGCCGCCTTCGGTGACATCGGCGCCGGCGTGCAGCTCGGCCCCAACGTCACGCGGCGGCTCGCGCAGCTGGGCCTCGAAAGCTCGCTCGCCCAGGTCGCCGCGCAGCCCGAAGCGCTGGTAGTGCGCAGCGCCGGCAGCGGCGCCGAGATCGGCCGGCTCGCGCTCGGCGCCGCCATGCGTGAACGCTACGGCGCCCCCTACCTCTGCATCCACCGCGCCGACCTGCATGGGCTGCTGCTCGAGGCCGTGCGCGCGCGCGGCACCGGCGCGCTCGTGACCGCCGCGCAGATCGAACGCGTGGAGCTCAGCGACGAGCTCGTGTGCGTGTCGAGCAGCGACGCGCGCGCCTGGGAGGGCGAGGCGGTGGTCGGTGCCGACGGCCTCTGGAGCGTGGTGCGACGGCGCCTCGACACGGCCACGGCCGACCGGCCGCCGCGCATCACCGGCCACACCGCGTGGCGCGCGCTCGCGCGGCAGGACGCGCTGCCGCCCGCGCTGCGCCGCGGCGGGGTCGATGTGTGGCTCGGGCCGCAACTGCATGCGGTGGCCTATCCGGTGCGTGCCGGCGAATGGCTCAACGTGGTGGTCATCGCCGAGTCGGCGCCGGCCGGCAATGCGCATGACTGGGACCAGGCCAGCGGCCTCGCGGCGCTGCAGGCCGCCACGGGCCGCACGGGCGCCTCGTTGCAGGCGCTGCTCGAGGCCATGCCCGGCTGGCGCGCCTGGACCCTGAGCGATCGCCCGCCGCTGGCCTCGGCCGCCGAGATGGCGCATGAGCGGCTGGCGCTGGTGGGCGATGCCGCGCATCCGATGGTGCCGTACCTCGCGCAGGGCGCGGGCATGGCGATCGAGGATGCGGTGGCGCTGTCGGAGGCCTTGGGCGATGGCGGCAGCGATGCCGTGCCCGCGGCCTTCGCGCGCTACGCGGCCGCGCGCTGGCAGCGCAATGCGCAGGTGCAGGCGAAGGCGCGGCGCAACGGGCAGATCTTCCATGCCAGCGGGCCGGTGCGGCTGGGCCGCGACCTCGCGATGCGCGCGCTCGGCGAGCGGCTGCTCGACCAGCCCTGGCTGTACGGCGGCTAACTCCGAAGGTTCTCTAGAGCCTGAACGACTGCAGGTGTTCGATGCGCTCGGCCAGCCCCTCGGGCCCGAGGTAGTGCCCCATCGAGCCGCTGCGCACCTGGATCAGCGTGCCCTCGAGCTCGGCCAGCAGCGCGTCGCGGTCGACGATGAAGGCGGCCGGCACGTCGATGCCGGCGCGCGCGCAGGCCTCGGCGATCAGCCGCGCGCTCGCGGGCGCGCCGCAGGCCACGCAGGCGACCACGGCCGTCATGTTCGGCTCCGCGCCATTCGCCAGCAGCGCGGTCGTGAGTTCGGGCGAGATCTGCCCGTCGATGTTCGCCAGCACCTCGGCCGAGACCGGCGCGCCCGCGCGCACCAGCGCGGCCGCGGCCGCATAGGCGCTGCGGCTCACCGCCATGTCGGTGGCCAGCGCGCTGCCCTGCAGCGGCCCTTCGAAGCGCACGCCCGCGGCCGCGAGATCGACCACCAGCGCCGCGTCGTCGACCGCGATCGCATGGCGCAGCGCGGTGCGCGCCACCGCGGGCTGGCGGCGCAGGCTGCCGTCGGCCAGCGGCGTGCGCCAGTCGACCACGGCGCGGCAGTAGAAGGTGACCAGCTTGTCCATCAGATCGATGTCCAGCCCGTGCGTCTGGTGGCGGTCGTCGATGTAGGCCAGCAGCGCGTGGCCCGAGTAGCAGTCGCCCGTGGGCGCGAGCGGGTCCTCGTCGAGGTGCAGCGCGGCGAAGGCGCCGAACAGGTCGTTCGCGACCACGCTCAGGCCGTCCTCGTGCAGCGCATGGGTCCAGGCCGGCGGCAGGCCCTGCTTCCAGGCCACGACCTGCCCGTGCTCGGCGCCGGGCTCGACCACCGTGTAGATGCGGTCGCAGTATTCGAAGCCGCCGAAGGGCAGGTGCGTGAGCTTGCCGCGCCAGCGCAGGCCGTGGGTCTGCGCGCCTTCCTCGGCCAGTTCCTGCTCGTGTTCGATCCAGCCCTGCAGGTCGCGGTAGCCGTCGCTGCCGTCCCAGAACAGCTCCGACCAGCTGATGTTCTCGATGTTGCCGTTCATCTCGAGCGCGAGGTCGTAGTCGAGGCGTCCGCCCGCCGTGAGCCGCCACAGCGCGAGCAGCGGTTCGGGCAGCGGGCCCGCGCACATCGCCTGGATCGCCGAGATGCGGTGCGCCGGCATCGGCGGCTGCGCATCGAAGATCACCCGATCCGCGAACAGCGCCACGCCGTGTTCGCGCAGGGTGTCGAGTTCATCGGCCGAAAACTGGATGTCGTTCATGGCGCCTCCGTTGTTCCCAAAATGTAGCGCGCTGGGCCGTGGGGGCAATGGGTGCCACCCTCGGTTCAGGCGGGCGCGGCGCCGGCCGACCACTCGATGCGATCGAACAGGCGCCGCAGCCGGGCCTGGCGCGTCGGGCTGAACTGGCCGAACCAGGCGATGCGGCCCAGCAGGTGGCCGCGGAAGTCGGCGAGCCCGGCGGCGTTCTGGCTTGCGGGGCCGTGCAGCGTGCACTGGTGCAACAGCGCGCGCAGGCGGTCGAAGTCGGCGCGCGGCGCATTGGGACGGTCGTTGACGACCACGCCGGTCACGCGCTGCTGGCGGTGCCGTGGCATGCAGCGCAGCTTGCGCGGATGGAGCTCGAAGCCTTCGTCAGCCGCGATGCCGCCGACCCAGGCCCGCAACGCATCGAAGCGCAGGCGCAGCGACTCGTCGCCCGAGAACACCAGGTCGTCGGCATAGCGCGTGTAGGTGGCGCCGAAGACCCAGGCCAGGCCCTCGAGCCGCAGGTCGAGCCGGAAGGCGCAGAGGTTGGCCAGCGCGGGCGAGCAGGGCGAGCCCTGCGGCAGGTGCGGCTCGGCCAGCCGTTTGCCGCCCATGACGTCGAGCCCGCCATCGTCGCGCAGGCGCTCGATGACGGCGGCGTCGGTGCGGTGCGTGCACAGCGCGGTGAGCGTGCGCGCCACGCCGTCGGGATAGCCCAGCGTGCGCCAGGTGGCATGCACGCGTGAGGCGCGCACGCCGGCGAAGAAGTCGCGCAGGTCGAAGCCGATCACCACCGCCTTGCCGGCATGCGCGGCGGCATGGCTCGCGACCGAGCGGCCCGGCACGAAGCCATGCGCCGCCTCGTGCACGGGCACGCGCGCGAGCAGCGCGTCGAGGATGCGGCGCTGCGCGCGCTTCAGCTCGGGCCGCGGGATCTCGAGCAGCCGCAGGCCACCGAGGCGCTTGGGCTGCAGCTGGTAGCGGTAGTGGCGGGCGGGCGCGGGGCTCGTGCCCTGCGGCGCGCGAAAGGCCTGCGCGGGCGACGCCAGCCATTCGAGGCGCTGCGGATCGAGGTCCAGCCAGCGCGCGAGCTCGGCATGCGTCGGCAGCGCGGGCAGCGCGAAGTGATCGAGCGCTAGCGGGCGCGGGAACATCTGCGCGGGCCGCAGGATGATGCGCCGCACGCGCGGCGGCTCGTCCTGCTCGAAGGCCGCGTCGAATTCGGGCAGATCGTGGATCGCTTGCGCCAGCGCGGGCAGGTCGGTGCGCCGCCACGTGGCCGATGAGCGCCTGCCCAATGCTTCGATGAGCGGCGCGAGCCAGGGTGCATCGCTGCCCAGCGTGGCCGCGGCCCGCGCGCGCAGGGCGCCCGGCGCGGTGCCGCCGGGCCGTGTCGCGTCGGCGAGCAGCGCGCGTGCGAGGCTGCGTGCGATCCACTCCCTGTAACTCGGTTCAGCTCGGTTCACGCGTCATGGATGAAGGCCGCGAAGCCGTTGAAGAAGGTGGCCACGGCGCTTCAACCAGCCGGTGAAGCGCCAGCTGTCCTGCGCGTGAGCGCAGTTCCGCTTGCGCGCCGGAATGGGCAACCATCCATCCACCGCGGGGGTACCCCGCAGCACGAGGCAAGGCGACGGATCGCAGGGCCTCGTCGTGTCTTGAAGCGCCGGTGCCGCGCGGATTGTAGGAGGCGCATCGTGCGCGGCCGGGTGCGGCCGCGCGGGCACTCAGAGGTCGGTGCGCAGGCGCCAGATCTCGGGGAACAGCACCACGTCGAGCATCTTGCGCAGGTAGCTCACGCCGCCGGTGCCGCCGGTGCCGCGCTTGAAGCCGATCACGCGTTCGACGGTGGTGACATGGCGGAAGCGCCAGAGGCGGAAGGCGTCCTCGATGTCGGTGAGCTTCTCGCCGAGCTGGTAGAGGTCCCAGTGCCGGTGCGGCTCGCGGTAGACCTGCAGCCAGGCGGCCTCGACGCCGTCGCTGGCCTCGTAGGGCTGGGTCCAGTCGCGCTCGAGGCGGTCGGCGGGCACGTCCAGGCCGTGGCGCGCGAGCAGGCGCAGCGACTCGTCGTAGAGCGAGGGCGAGCGCCAGGCGGCCTCGACCTGGGCCAGCAGGTCGGCGCGGTGCGCATGCGGCTTGAGCATGGCGGGGTTCTTGTTGCCGAGCGCGAACTCGATGCAGCGGTACTGCGCGCTCTGGAAGCCGCTCGAACTCGCGAGGTAGGGGCGCATCGCGGTGTATTCGGGCGGCGTCATGGTCGACAGCACGGTCCAGGCACCGACCAGCTGTTCCATGATGCGGCTCACGCGCGCCAGCATCTTGAAGGCATCGGGCAACTGCTCGCTCGCGATGCAGGCGGTGGCGGCGCGCAGCTCGTGCAGCATCAGCTTCATCCAGAGCTCGCTGGTCTGGTGCTGCACGATGAACAGCATCTCGTCGTGCGCGGGCGAGAGCGGATGCTGGGCGTTGAGGATCTCGTCGAGGTGCAGGTAGTCGCCGTAGCTCATCGACGCGCTGAAATCCAGCTGCGCCTTCTCTTCGTGGACGATCTCTTCGGGGCGCTTCTCGGTGCTCATGTCACTGCGTTCTTGCGGTTGAATTCGGGGCGCCGCCACTCGCCGGTCTCGAGCACCTGCACCAGCTGCTCGACGGAATTCCAGACGTCCTCGAAGCCGAGGTACAGCGGCGTGAAGCCGAAGCGCAGGATGTCGGGCATCTGCGCGTCGCCGGCGCGGAAGTCGCCGATCACGTTGCGCGCGATCAGCGCCTGCACGATCGCATAGGCGCCTTCGTCGCGGCTCAGGCACACCTGCGAGCCGCGGCGCGCATGCTCGCGCGGCGTGACCAGCGACAGGCCGTGGCCCGCGCAGCGCTCCTCGACCAGCGCGATGAACAGGTCGGTGAGCGCGAGCGACTTGGCGCGCAGCGCGCCCATGCCGCCGCGCTCGCCGTCGAAGGGCTCGGCCGCGAGCACGGTGTCGAGGCCGCATTCGAGCGCCGACAGCGAGACGATCGGCTGCGTGCCGCAGAGGTAGCGCGCCACGCCCGGCGCGGGCCGGTAGTGCGGCGTGAACTCGAACGGCGCCGCATGGCCCCACCAGCCCGACAGCGGCTGCTCGAAGCGCCCGGCATGGCGCGTGTGCACCCAGGCGAAGGCCGGGGCGCCGGGGCCGCCGTTGAGGTACTTGTAGCCGCAGCCGATGGCGTAGTCGGCCTCGGCCTCGTTGAGCGCCACCGGCACCGCGCCCGCGCTGTGGGCCAGGTCCCAGACCGCGAGCGCGCCGGCCTCGTGCGCGGCGGCGGTGATGGCCTTCATGTCGTGCATCGCGCCGGTGCGGTAGTTGACGTGCGTGAGCATCAGCACCGCGACCTCGTCGGTCAGCGCGCCGGGCAGCTCGTCGGCCTCGATCAGCTTGAGCGTGAAGCCGCGCTCGCGGCACAGCGACTCGGCGATGTAGAGGTCGGTCGGGAAGTTGCTGCGCTCGCTCACCACCAGCTTGCGGCCGCTGTCCTTCTGCTGCGAGAGCGCGGCGAACAGCACCTTGTAGAGGTTGACCGAGGTGCTGTCGGTGCACACCACCTCGCCGGGCGCGGCGCCGACGAGGCGCGCGACCTTGTCGCCCAGGCGCTGCGGCAGGTCGAACCAGCTCGCGGTGTTCCAGGAGCGGATCAGGCCGTCGCCCCATTCCTTGGCCACCACTTCGGCGATGCGCGCGGGCGCGGCCTTGGGCAGCACGCCGAGCGAGTTGCCGTCGAGGTAGATCACGCCGTCGGGCAGCGTGAACTGGTCGCGCAGGGCGCGCAGCGGGTCTTGCGCGTCGAGCGCGCGGCAGTCTTCGAGGGTGGTCGTCATGGGTCTTGGCGGATCAAAGCTCGCGCAGCACGGCGCGAACGGGGGAGGCATCGGCGCTCACCAGCCTGAGCGGCAGCGCGATGAGTTCGTAGTCGCCCTCGGGCACCTCGTCGAGCACGAGGTTCTCGAGCACGCGCAGGCCGCGGCGGCGAATCGCCTGGTGGCTGTCGAGCGTCTTGCTGTCGGCCGGGTCGATGCTCGCGGTGTCGATGCCGATGAGCTTCACGCCCATGGCCGCGAGGCGCTCGACCGTGGAGGGTGCATAGGCGGCGAGCTGGCCGTCCCAGCGATCGACCGGCATGGCGGCATAGGTGCGCACCAGCACCCGCGGCGGCAGCTGGCTCGTGACCGCGTGGGCGATGTGCGCCCATTCGACCAGCGGGCCGCGGCCGATGGCGTGGATCACGCGGCAGGGGCCGATGAAGGCGTCGAGCGAGACGTCGCCGATGGTCGCGCCCTCGGGGTCGTAGTGCAGCGGCGCATCGGCGTGCGAGCCCACGTGCGGCGACATCGTGATCGCGCTCACGTTGACCGGGCAGCCGGGCCCGATGGTGGCGCACCACTGTTGCGTATAGGGCGTGTCGCCCGGAAACACCGGGCTGCCCGCGTGCACGGGGGCGGAGATGTCCCAGAGTCGGCGTGGTGCGGTCATGGTGGCTAGATCGGTGTCACGAAGCGGTGTCACGAAGGGTGGGGTTCGGGTGGCAACAATGCCGGTGGGCCGAGGCAGCCAGTGTGGGCCGGATGCCGGCTTGCCACAAGCCGTTGCGCGCAGCCGGATGCTATTCGCAAGAGTTGCTTGAAGTCGAGAAGTTATCCATGGGTTCGAATGAAATTGGATAATCCATTCTCAAACGACCGATTCTGGAAAAAATCATGCAAGCCGACCTCGATCGCACCGACCTCCAGCTGCTGCGCGCGCTGCAGGACAACGCCCGCCTGACCTCGGGCGAGCTCGCGCAGATGGCGCACCTGTCGCAGTCGCCGTGCTGGCGGCGCGTGAAGAAGCTCGAGGACGACGGCGTGATCGGCGGCTATCACGCGGGCCTGAACCGGCGCGCGCTGGGCTTCGGCGTGATGGCCTTCGTGATGGTGGGCATCGACCACCAGACCGAGATCTCGTCGCGCGCCTTCGAGGACGCGGTCTGCGCCATTCCCGAGGTCGTGATGTTCCACGGCATCTCGGGGCCCGAGGACTTCATGCTGGTGGTGGTGGCGAAGGACCTCGACGCCTATTCGGAGCTGCTGCAGCGCAAGCTGCACCGCCTGCCGGGCGTGCGCCACGTGCAGACCTATTTCTCGCTGCAGGAATTCAAGGGCCGCGTGGGCGGCCTGCCGGTGCCGGCGACCTGATCAGTGCAGGGTATCGGGCAGCGCGCCGAGCCCGTGGCGCAGCCGCGCGCGCTGGCAGGCGTCGCTGCCGGCCTGCAGCTCGTGGCAGGGATTGGGCCGCCACTCGTAGATGCCGCAGGCCACCGACTGGCCGATCTTGCCGGTGAGGGCCGCGCAGCGCGCGGGCGTGTGGTCGGTGCCGCGCATGCGGCACAGCGTGTCGTTGACCTCGACGGCCAAGCCCGAGGGCACCCGGCCACCGTTGTCGTCGAGCTCGTGCACGCTGAAGTCGACGCGGTAGCTGGCGCAGCAGGCGCCGCATTGCTGGCAGGCGTTCATGGCGGGCCGGTGCTGCGGAAGCGGAAGAAGAGGGCGCTCAGAGCCTGCCGAGCAGCAGGAACTCCATCAGCGCCTTCTGCGCATGCAGGCGGTTCTCGGCCTCGTCCCAGACCACCGACTGCGGGCCGTCGATGACCTCGGCCTGCACTTCCTCGCCGCGGTGCGCGGGCAGGCAGTGCATGAACAGCGCGTCGGGCTGGGCCACGCGCATCATCTCCTCGTCCACGCACCAGTCGGCGAAGGCCTTGCGGCGCGCCTCGTTCTCGGCCTCGTAGCCCATGCTGGTCCAGACGTCGGTGGTCACCAGGTCGGCGCCGCGGCAGGCTTCCATCGGGTCCTTGTAGACCTTGTAGCTGTCGCCCGAGCGGATGCCGGCGATCGACTGGTCGACCTCGTAGCCGCTGGGCGTGCTCACGTGCACGGTGAAGCCGAGGATCTCGGCGGCCTGCAGCCAGGTGTTGGCCATGTTGTTGCCGTCGCCCACCCAGGCCACCGTCTTGCCCTGGATCGAGCCGCGGTGCTCGATGTAGGTGAAGATGTCCGCGAGGATCTGGCAGGGGTGGAACTCGTTGGTCAGGCCGTTGATGACCGGCACGCGCGAATGCGCGGCGAAGGCATCGATCTTGGTCTGCTCGTAGGTGCGGATCATCACCAGGTCGACCATGCGGCTGATGACCTTGGCGCTGTCCTCGATCGGCTCGGCGCGGCCGAGCTGGCTGTCGCCCGTGGTCAGGTGCACCACGCTGCCGCCGAGCTGGTACATGCCGGCCTCGAAGCTCACGCGGGTGCGCGTGCTGGCCTTCTCGAAGATCATGGCCAGCGTGCGGTCGGTCAGCGGCTGGTGCTTCTCGTAGGTCTTGAACTTCTTCTTGATGACCGCCATGCGGTCGAACAGGTAGGCGTACTCGTCGGCCGTGAAGTCCGAGAACTGCAGGTAGTGGCGGATGGCTGGCGTCGCGCTGGCACTCGTCATTTGGGGGCGGGCTCCGAGAGGAAGGTCTTCACGATCGGCGCGAGGATGGCGACGATCTCGTCGGCCTCGGCGATGCTCAGGATCAGCGGCGGCACCAGGCGGATCACGCTGTCGGCGGTCACGCTCAGCAGCAGGCCGGCGTCGCAGGCGCGGTTGAGGATCGCGCCGCAGGGGCGGTCGAGCTCGATGCCCAGCATCAGGCCCTGGCCACGCACTTCCTTCACGCCGGGCAGGCCGCCGAGTTCGCGCTCGAGCGCGGCCTTCAGGTGGGCGCCGACGTTGGCGGCGTTCTCGAGCAGCTTGTGCTCTTCCATGATGCGGATGGTCTCGATGCCGGCGCGCATGGCCAGCGGGTTGCCGCCGAAGGTGGTGCCATGGTTGCCGGGGCCGAAGATGTTGGCGGCCTTGGGGCCGGCCACCACGGCGCCGATCGGCACGCCCGAGCCCAGGCCCTTGGCCAGCGGCATGACGTCGGGCTTGATGCCGGCCCACTGGTGGGCGAACCACTTGCCGGTGCGGCCCATGCCGCACTGCACCTCGTCGATCATCATCAGCCAGTCGCGCTCGTCGCACAGCGCGCGCACCTGCTTCAGGTACTCGATGCGCATCGGGTGGATGCCGCCTTCGCCCTGGATGGTCTCGAAGAACACGGCGACCACGTTGGGGTTGCCCTCGGTGGCCTTCTTCAGGGCCTCGATGTCGTTGAGCGGCACGCGGATGAAGCCCTCGACCAGCGGGCCGAAGCCCTTCTGCACCTTGGGATTGCCGGTGGCCGACAGGGTGGCGATGCTGCGGCCATGGAAGGCGGCTTCGTAGACCACGATCTCGGGGCGCTCGATGCCCTTGTCGTGGCCGAACTTGCGCGCCAGTTTGAGCGCGGCTTCGTTGGCTTCGAGGCCGGTGCAGCAGAAGAAGGCGTTGGTCAGGCCCGAGATCTCGGTCAGCTTGGCGGCGAGCTTCTCCTGGCCGGTCACGTGGTAGTAGTTGGAGCTGTGGATCAGCTTGCTGACCTGGTCCTGCAGCGCGGGCACCAGCTCGGGATGGTTGTGGCCCAGCGTGTTGACGGCGATGCCGCCGAGGCCGTCGAGGTAGGCGCGGCCGTTCGTGTCCCAGACTCGGCAACCCTGACCGTGCGACAGCGCGATCGGAAGGCGGCCGTAGGTGTTCATGACGTGGGGCGAGGTGGGCTCGACGGTAGCGCTCATTCGGTTCTCCAGTAAGGGAAGGCGGATTCTAGGCGGCGAGTTTGACGCTGGCGTTGAGGATTCCGCATCACAGCAATGCCCTGCGGCGGGTGGAAGGCGGGAGGGCGCGGATAGAATCCTTGCTGCACCGCAACAGCTCGCTACGGCTTGCGGTCGCCTCTTCCCAAACGATGATTTCCCCCACCGCCACCGAGATCTTCATCCAAGGCATCACGCACGACGGCCGCACCTTTCGCCCGAGCGACTGGGCCGAGCGGCTGGCCGGCGTGATGTGCTCCTTCCGGCCCGGCGGGGCCTATCCGGGCAGCCACCTGAGCTATTCGCCGTGGTGCGTGCCGACCACCATCAATGGCGTGAAATGCGTGGTGGTGAACAGCGCGCTGCGCGAGGCCGAACCCATGGCCTGGGACTTCTGCGTGAACTTCGCGCGCGACAACGACCTGCAGGTGGCCGAGGCCTGCCTGGTGCCCGATCCGGACCACCAGCACAAGGACGGGCTCCAGCGGACCCCGCCGACGCCGGTCAAGAAGCCCTGAGCGGTCGACCCCTTTTCCTTTTTCGACAAACCGTTCGCCCATGAAAAAACCGCCCGAAGGCGGTTTTTCACTTTGCTGCAGCGCACCCCGATCAAACGGCGGACCGGCGCGAACCGGTCCGGGCTTGCCTGACAGGTGTCAGGCGGCGGCCTTTTCAGGCGCGAGGGCCAGGGCCTTGACCTTGGCCGACAGGCGGCTCTTGTCGCGAGCAGCCTTGTTCTTGTGGAAGATGCCCTTGTCGGCGACCGTGTCGACGATGCTCTGGGCCTTGGCGAACAGCTCGGTCGCCTTGGTCTTGTCGCCGGCCAGAACAGCCTTTTCGACGTTCTTGACGGCGGTGCGGTACTTCGAGCGCAGCGAGGTGTTCGCTGCGTTCAGCTTGGTGTCCTGGCGGACGCGCTTGCGGCCCGACGCCAGGCGCGGGTTCTTCTTCTTGGGCTTGGTAGATGCCATGGTAGTGTTCTCTCAGTGTCTGAGGATGATGCAGCAAAGCCCTCCATTATAGGCCGGACGGCGAAATCTGGCCAGAACCGCCATTTCACGGGCTTTGCGGGGCCTACACTCGCCCCGTGTCGCTGCTCAAATCCGCCTCCACCGTCTCCCTGCTGACCCTCGCCTCGCGCATCACCGGCCTCGTGCGCGACGTGCTGTTCGCCTCGGTGTTCGGCGTCAGCGCACTGACCGACGCCTTCAACGTCGCCTTCCGCATTCCGAACCTGTTCCGCCGGGTCTTCGGCGAGGGCGCGTTCAGCCAGGCCTTCGTGCCGGTGCTGGCGGCCACCCGCACCGAGCGCGGCGATGCCGGGGCCAAGGAACTGGTCGACCATGTCGCCACGCTGCTGACCTGGATGCTGGTGCTGGTGTGCGTGGCCGGCGTGGTCGGCGCGCCGTGGCTGGTCTGGGCCATGGCCAGCGGCCTCGCGGGCTTCGACGCCGCGGTGGTCATGACGCGCTGGATGTTCCCCTACATCGGCTTCATGTCGCTGGTGGCGCTGGCCGGCGGCATCCTCAACACCTGGCGCAAGTTCGCGGTGCCGGCGGCCTCGCCGGTGCTGCTCAACATCGCGCTGATCCTGTCGATCCTGTTCGGCGCGCCGCTGTTCCGGCGCTGGGGCATCGAGCCGATCTATGCCCAGTGCGTGGGCGTGATGGTGGGCGGCGTGCTGCAGCTGGCGCTGCAACTGCCCGCGCTGCGCAAGCTGGGGCTGCTGCCGCGCATCGGCGCGAGCTTCAAGGCGCTGCGCACGGCGTGGTCGGATCCCGACACGCGCAAGATCGCGCGCCTCATGCTGCCCGCGCTGCTCGGCGTGAGCGTGGCGCAGATCTCGCTGCTGATCAACACGCAGATCGCCTCGCACCTGGCCACCGGCAGCGTGACCTGGGTCACCAATGCCGACCGGCTGATGGAGTTCCCGACCGCCATGCTCGGCGTGGCGCTGGGCGTGGTGCTGATGCCGCAGCTGGCCGGCGCGCGCGCGGCCAAGGACGACGCGCGCTATTCGTCGCTGCTCGACTGGGGCCTGCGCCTGGTGCTGCTGCTCGCGGCGCCGTGCGCGGTGGCGCTGCTGCTGTTCTCGCAGCCGCTGGTGGCGGTGCTGTTCCACAACGGCGCCTATGGCGGCGAGGACGTGCGCCGCACCACCGTTGCGCTGATGGGCTACGGCGTCGGCCTGGTCGGCATCGTGGCCATCAAGGTGCTCGCGCCCGGCTACTACGCCAAGCACGACACGCGCACGCCGATGCTGATCGCGGTCGGCGTGCTGATCCTGACCCAGGTGCTCAACCTGTTCCTGGTGCCGGTGCTGCAGCACGCGGCGCTGACCCTGACCATCGGCATCGGCGCGCTGGTCAACGCGAGCTGGCTGCTGGCGGGCCTGATCCGCCGCGGCAGCTACAAGCCCGAGCCCGGCTGGGGCCGCTTCGCGCTGCAGGTGCTCGCGGGCTCGCTGGTGCTGGCCGCGCTGCTGGCCTGGGCCTCGGGGCATTTCGACTGGATCGGCCTGCGCGAGCAGCGCTTCTGGCGCATCGGCCTGCTCGCGATGCTGGTGACCGGCGCCGCGCTGCTCTATTTCGCGGTGCTGGCCGCCGCCGGCGTACGGCTGCGCAGCTTCATGCGGCGCTGAGCCTCCGACGATCGGAACCGCCAGATGCCTTGGCAATCCGCATGTCCCCCGCCTTGACGCTGCCGGCCCCGCTCCTCTACAAAGCCACATGACGACGTTCAGCTTCCAGGTCCCCACCGCACTCGAGTATTTCGAGTCGCTCGTGCAGAGCGACGACCAGTTCCCGCTGCTCGAAGCCGCCGCCAGCATCGCGCAGGACGAGTACCCCGACCTCGACGTCCAGCAGGTGCTCGGCGACGTCGACCAGCTGCTGGCCCGCCTCAAGCGCCGCCTGCCGTCCGACGCCGCGCCGCTCGCGCGGCTGCGCGCGCTCAACCAGTTCTTCTTCAACGACCTGAACTTCGGCGGCAACGTCAACGACTACTACGACCCCGACAACAGCTACCTCAACGCGGTGCTGCGCACGCGCCGCGGCATCCCGATCTCGCTCGCGGTGCTGTGGATGGAGCTGGCGCAGGGCCTGGGGCTGCAGGCGCGCGGCATCGGCTTTCCGGGGCACTTCATGCTCAAGGTGACGCTGCCCAAGGGGCAGGTGGTGATCGATCCTTTCACCGGCAAGTCGCTCTCGCGCGAGGAACTCAGCGAGCGGCTCGAGCCCTACAAGCGCGGCAACGGGCTGGTCGGCGAATTCGACGTGCCGCTGGGCCTGTACCTGCAGCCCGCGAGCTCGCGCGAGATCATCGGCCGCATGCTGCGCAACCTGAAGGAAGTGCACCGCGCGCAGGAGGACTGGCAGCGCCTGATCGCCGTGCTCGACCGCATCATCGCGCTGCTGCCCGAGGCCTGGGGCGAGTACCGCGACCGCGGCATCGCCCATGCCGAGCAGGGCAGCACGGCCGCCGCGTTGCGCGATCTCGAGGCCTACCTGGTCCATGCCGAGGACGCACTCGACATCGACGCCATCGCGGAGCGCGTGGCCGCGCTGCGGCGCGCGGCCAGCTGATGGCCACCCGGGCGGGCCCCACCGGCGCGCCCGCCCTCGGCGCCGTGCACGGCTTCCATGGCATGGAGCCGGTGCTGCCGGTGGCCGACGTCGGCCGCGCCGCGCGCTGGTTCTGCGAGGTGCTGGGCTTCGAGCTCGACTTCATCGCGGGCGAGCCGCCGAGCTACGGCCGCGTCAGGCAACTGCCGGCCGGCGCCGGCCAGCCGATCTACCTGCGCCTGTGGCAGACCGGCGCGCGCGAGCCGCGTCCCTGGCGCGGCGAGTTCGTGATCCAGGTCGGCCACGACATCGACGGCCTGCATGCGGCCTACCTGAAGCGCGGCGTCACGATCATCGAGGCGCCGGTGTCGCAGCCCTGGGGCACGCGCGAGTTCGCGATCCGCGAGCCCGACGGGCATGTGCTGCGCTTCTGCGGCCGCCCGTAGCGGCGGATTCGCCGAAATTGAAACGCTTTTTTACAACTGGGCCGACCGATTTCTGTCGATCCGGCCGGCCGTCGCTCGACGTGTCAACAGGAGCAGGCAGATTCGAGACTTCGACGCCGTTCCCGATTTACTTCCAACCCCTCTAGGAGCAACGACATGCGATTCATGATTCTGGTCAAGGCCAATGCGGATTCCGAAGCCGGCGTGATGCCCAGCACCGAGATCCTCACCGCGATGGGCAAGTACAACGAGGAACTGGTGAAGGCCGGCGTCCTGCTGGCTGGCGAGGGCCTGCATCCCAGTTCGAAGGGCGTGCGCGTGCGCTGCGAGGGCCCGACCAAGCGCACCGTCATCGACGGTCCCTTCGCCGAAACCAAGGAGCTGCTGGCTGGCTTCTGGCTGTTCCAGGTGAAGTCGAAGGAAGAGGCCATCGAGTGGATCAAGCGCAGCCCGTTCCAGGAGGGCGAGATCGAGATCCGCCAAGTGTTCGAGGCCGCCGACTTCGGCGATTCGATGACGCCCGAGCTGCTCGCGCAGGAAGACCGCCTGCGCGCCGAGACCGAGGCCCGCACCAAGCCCGGCCACTGAATCCAGGAGAACCGCCATGCGATTCATGCTGCTGATGATCCCCCACGGCTACGAGAACGCCGCGCCCGGCACCATCCCCGACGACCTCGACGCGGTGTCGGCCATGATGGCCTACAACGCATCGATGCAGGAGGCCGGCATCCTGATCAGTTGCGACGGCCTGCACCCGCCCTCGATGGGCGCGCGCGTGAGCTTCCCGGGCCGCAAGCCCACGGTGGTCGACGGCCCCTTCGCCGAGGCCAAGGAAGTGCTCGGCGGCTTCTGGATCATCGACGTGCCCTCGCGCGCCGCCGCCATCGAATGGGCCACGCGCTGCCCGGGCGGCGAGAACGAGGTCATCGAGGTGCGCCAGATCCAGGAGGTCGAGGACTATCCGGCCGAGGTGCAGGCGCTGACCGCCGAGGCCTTTCCCTCGATGCAGACCCTCAAGAAGCCCGCCAACTGAGCCGGTGAGCCAGAACCCGGGCACCGCCGCGATCCACCGCACCGTCGAGGCGGTGTGGCGCATGGAGTCGGCCAGGATCATCGCCACCGTCGCGCGCATGGTGCGCGACGTGGGCCTGGCCGAGGAGCTGGCCCAGGACGCGCTGGTCTCGGCGCTCGAGCAGTGGAGCGAATCCGGCGTGCCCGACAACCCCGCGGCCTGGCTCACCGCCGTGGCCAAGCGCCGCGCGCTCGACCGCCTGCGCCACCTGCAGCTGGCCGAGCACAAGGCCGGCGAGATCGGCCGCGAGCTCGATGCGCGGCACGAGATCGCGCAGGCCGATTTCGCCGAGGCGGTCGACACCGCGCTCGACGACGACATCGGCGACGACCTGCTGCGGCTGGTCTTCACCGCCTGCCACCCGGTGCTGTCGACCGAGGCGCGCGTGGCGCTCACGCTGCGCCTGCTCGGCGGCCTCGCCACCGACGAGATCGCGCGCGCCTTCCTGGTCACCGAGCCCACCGTCGCGCAGCGCATCGTGCGCGCCAAGCGCACCCTGGCAGAGGCGCGCGTGCCCTTCGAGGTGCCGCGCCGCGCCGAGTTCGAGCCGCGGCTGGCCTCGGTGCTCGAGGTGCTCTACCTGATCTTCAACGAGGGCTATGCCGCCACCGCGGGCGACGACTGGATGCGCCCCGCGCTGTGCGAGGAGGCGCTGCGGCTGGGCCGCATCGTGGCCGAGCTGATGCCCGCGGCGTCGGAGGTGCACGGGCTGGTCGCGCTGATGGAGATCCAGGCCTCGCGCACCGCGGCGCGCGTCGGGCCTTCGGGCGAGCCGGTGCTGCTGCTCGAGCAGAACCGCGCACGCTGGGACCACGTGCTGATCCGCCGCGGCCTGGCCGCGCTGGCACGCGCCGAGGCGCTCGGCGGCGCGCTCGGCCCCTATGCGCTGCAGGCTGCCATCGCCGCCTGCCATGCCCGCGCGCGCACGGCCGAGCAGACCGACTGGGGCCGCATCGCCGCGCTCTACGACGCGCTGGCCCAGCTCGCGCCTTCGCCGATCGTCGAGCTCAACCGCGCGGTCGCGCTGTCGATGGCCTTCGGCCCGGCCGCGGGGCTCGAGGTGGCCGATGCGCTGCTGGCCGAGCCCGCGCTGCAGGGCTACCACCTGCTGCCGACGGTGCGCGGCGACCTGCTGTTCAAGCTGGGCCGGCTCGACGAGGCGCGGCGCGAGTTCGAGCGCGCGGCCGGCCTGACGCGCAACGGCCGCGAGAAGGCGCTGCTGGCGGCGCGCGCACGCGCCTGCCTGGGCTGAATCAGCCGCGCGCCAGTCCGGCCGCGTCCGACGGCGAGCCCGGCAGCCCGAACTGGTGCCAGGCGCGGCGCAACTGCGTGTCGGAACCGAAGCCCGACAGCTCGGCCGCCCGCGTGACGCTGGCGCCCGAGGCCAGCGCCAGCTGCGCGGCCGCCAGCCGCAGCCGGCGCAGGTAGGCCAGCGGCGCCACGCCCGCATGCTCGACGAACAGCCGCGTCAGATGCCGCGCCGAGGTGTGGGCCACCTCGGCCATGCGCGGCACGTTCCAGTCGGCCTGCGGCCGTTCGCTGACCGCGTCCTGCACCCGGTGCAGCGCCGCATGCAGGTGGTTGCGGTAGGCCAGGAAGGGCGACAGCTCGGGGTCGTGCGGGCCGCGTCGCAGCGCCACCACCATGGTCTGCGCGACCTGCGCCGCCAGCGCCTCGCCGCAGGTGTCGGCGATGCGGTGCAGCAGCAGGTCGATGCCGGTGGTGACGCCGGCACTGCTGTAGACCGGCGGGTCGAGCACGAACACCCGATTGCCCACCACCTCGCAGCGCGGCTCCACGGCGCGCAGCTCGTCGAGGTGATGGTGGTGCGTGGTGGCACGCCGCCCGGCCAGCGCGCCGGCATGCGCGGCCAGCAGGCTGCCGGCGCAGATGGTCAGCAGCTCGAGCCGGCCCGCCTCCAGCCGCAGGCCGCGCAGCCAGTGCAGCAGGTCCTGGGTCTCGGGTGTGTCGATCGGGATCGTGTCGCCCGGCATGCCGACCAGCACCACCCAGGCGGCGCTGTCGGCACCATCGGCGGCAGGCAGGTCCGGCAGCGGCGCCAGCCCGGTCAGCGCGATGCCGACCGAGCCGACCGTGTCGGGCCGCGGGCTCGCGAACTCGATCGCGAAGCGCGGCGGCGCCCCGGTGGCGCGCAGCCGCTGGTTGGCGATGCGCAGCGCCTCGGCCGGCCCGGCCCAGTCGAGCACCAGGCTGCCGGGCAGCAGCACGAAGACGACGCGGATCAGGGTGGGTTGTGCGTCCATGCGTAGTCCATCTGGCGCGCGGTGCGCTCGGCCAGTTCGCGGCCGGCCAGGCGCTCGACCAGATGCAGGCTCATGTCGATTCCGGCACTGATGCCGGCCGAGCTCAGGATCCGGCCGCCGTCGACCCAGCGCACGCCTTCGCGCACCTCGAGCGCGGGGAAGCGTTCGCGCAGATCGGCCAGGTCCTCCCAGTGCGTGGTGACGACCTGGTCGGTGACCACGCCGCTGGCCGCGAGCAGGAAGACGCCGGTGCAGACCGAGGCCACCAGCCGCGCACCCGCGGCCTGCCGCGCGATCCACTGCAGCGTGGCGGCGCTCGCGAGCGGCGCGTCGACCACGCCGCCGGGCACGAGCAGCAGATCGGCCTGCGGCGCATCGGCCAGGTCGTGCGCGGCCAGCAGCTGCAGCCCGGCGCGCGCCTGCACCGGCCGCGCGGGCGCGCCCTCGGCCACGGCCGCGACCTCGAAGGGCGCCGGTTCGTCCGGCCGCAGCCGCCGGTGCACGCGGCTCGCGGTGGTGAACACCTCGAACGGGCCCGCGAAGTCCAGGGCCTCGATGCCGTCGAAGGCCAGGATCAGCACGCGCAGCGCGGCGCCCGGTGAAGAACTCATGCCGCGCGTTCCAGTGCCTGCGCCACGTTGCAGATGGTCGCGAAGCGCCCCGCGAGCACGGTCGCGGTGCGGGCCTTGATGTCGGCGGCCGAGAGCGGCGTGCCGTCGGGCTGCGTCATGTCGAAGGTCAGCGTGGCGTCGGTCACGTAGTCGACCTCCCAGCCCAGGTCGGAGGCGTGGCGCGTGGTGGTCTCGCAGCACTGCTCGGTGCGGATGCCGCTCACGATCAGCCGGCCGATGCCCTGCTGGGTGAGCCAGATGTCGAGCCCGCTGTTGACCAGCGCGCTGTGGCGGTGCTTGGTGAAGGTGGCGGCGGCCTCGAAGCCGGCCACGCCCTCGATCGGGCGCACGAAGCCCGATTCGACCGCGAAGGGATTGGCGGCGGTGCTCGGGCCGTCGACGTGGTAGATGCGCACGATCGGCAGGCCGGCTTCGGCCGCGCCGGCGATCAGCGCGTTCTGCGCCGCGAAGTAGGGCGCCGCGACGCCTTCGTTCCAGTACGGGCGCTGGCGGAACGATTCCTGGGCGTCGATCACAATCAGACAGGTCTTCATGGCGGATTTTCCGAAGGCGAAGTGGATGATGCGCCCAATTCTTGGCGGTTTCACGCCCGCGGGCCGCTCGGGAGCGGACCAGAATCGATCAGATCAGGACATCGCCCGGCGCGCAGGGCGCCGCCGCCTCAGACCAGCCCGCCGGCCTGCAGCTCTTTCTTGAGGTAGGCGTAGAACAGCGGCGCCGCCACCAGCCCGGCCGGGCCGAACACCGCCTCGGCCACGAACATCACCGCCAGCAGTTCCCACACGCTCATCTGCGTGCGGCTGCCCACCACCTTGGCGTTGATCACGTACTCGGCCTTGTGGATCAGGATCAGGAAGGCCAGGCAGGCCGCGGCCGTGACCGGCGACACCGACAGCGCCACCAGCGTGATCACCGCGTTGCACACCAGGTTGCCCACGATCGGCACCAGCCCGGCCACGAAGGTCAGGGTGATCAGCGCGGGCGTGTAGGGCAGGTGCGGGCCCCACAGCGGCATCAGCACCAGCAGGAAGATGGCGGTCAGCAGCGTGTTGAAGGCGGCGATCCAGAACTGCGCCGCGACGATCTGGCCAAAGGCCTGGCCGAACATCGTGATGCGCTGATGCAGTTCCTCCGACAGCGGCCGGCGCGGTCCGCGCGCATGC